>JACCDP011413470.1_pt1 | contig 14618 bp, 16 predicted proteins | sample 7445841 | NCBI WGS metagenome assembly JACCDP01 (sample SAMN15323441, study PRJNA562643) | freshwater metagenome | isolation source: river surface water | place: USA:Blue River Watershed | collected 2017-08-17 | reverse complement strand
GGCTCAACTGGAGTCTGGATACCATGGTCAACGAAAGTCTGGTAACACGTGCTCGTAATAACTTGATGGCCAAGATGATGACCAACAAAGAAGCCACACACTTCATGTTCATTGACGCAGACATTCGTTTCCAACCCGAATCAATTCTCAGCATGCTGGCCTATGACAAAGAGGTCATCGGCGGCTTATATCCAAAAAAAGCTCTGCCCGTCAGCTATGTTATCAACTTGAAAAACGAAACCAAGATCCAGGGCGATGTATTCACAGTAGATACCATGGGTACAGGATTCTTGTTGTTCCGTCGTAGTGTATACGAAAAACTGATCGCAGCTCACCCAGAGTGCAAATACGTAGATGATGTGGGTCTAGGTAAACAGTATGAGCCCATGATGTACAGTATTTTTGACTGTAAAATTGATGAACGCGGTCATTATCTCAGCGAAGACTGGTTGTTCTGCCGACGTTGGCAAGAACTAGGTGGCGAAATCTGGGCACACAGCAAGGTGTTACTCAACCACGTTGGACACTACGAATATGCCGGTGACCTAGACAAGATTGCCATTGGCAAGCGTGGTAGTATGGGTATCATCGAGGATACCTTGGCACAACAAGGTGCTAAACCCATATCCAAACCCGAAGAGCAGTCACAACCGGGAACCTGATCAGTGAAGGAAACCTTACATTTCCGTATTGGACTTGCTGGCACGTATTGGAATAAACAACCCCAGTACACGGTCTTAATCAATGATGCAGAAATTAGACGTGATACTATTGTCACTGCATCTGAGGAAACATTCTATATAGAGTTTGATGCTGAAATTGACGAAGGTCCGTGTAGTTTAAAAATACGTTTAGAAAACAAAACCGACGACGACACTGTGCTGAGTGAAGATGGTCTTCAGATACTCAAAGATATGTTGTTAAACATACATAGTGTAGAAATCGACGAAATTAATCTAAGTAATTTAATCTATACAAAAACTCGTTTTGTAGGCGACGATCCTTCCCGTCCTGTACTGGACAAGTGTGTTGATATGGGATGGAATGGTGCCTGGATACTGGATTTTGAAAGTCCTTTTTACATCTGGTTGCTGGAAAACATTTAAGATAAATATAGTAAGAGACCCTTACTATGTTTATATCAGAACTTGCTGAACCACAATTATTAGTAATTTACCCTGGCAGATTCCAGCCCTTTCACAAAGGGCATCATGCCGTGTACGAGTGGCTCACCGGCAAATTTGGTCGTAACAACGTCTATATCGCCACCAGCAACAAAACCGACAACACAAAAAGCCCCTTTGATTTTGCAGAAAAGAAATATTTCATGCAACTCACAGGTGTTCCTGATGATCGCATAATCCAGGCCGCACAACCCTATCAAATTGAAAACATACTCAGCACAGGGCAAATCACTGTGGCTGATCCAGCTCGCACCGTGGTCATATTTGCTGTGAGCCAAAAAGACATGGCTGAAGATCCACGCTTTAGTTTTGCACCTAAAAAAGACGGCTCAGAACCCTATTTCCAACCCCTACGTGATATCAAGCAAACAGTGGGCATGGATCAGCATGGTTATATCATGACTGTGCCCACGTTCGACTTTGATGTGGCCGGTGATCCCATGCAGTCTAGTACTGAACTACGTGCTGAGTACAAAACAGCAGATGCAAAAAAACGTCAATTGATCATACAAGATCTTTTTGGTCGCTACAGTCGCGAAGCCGAACAGATCATGAACAACAAGTTATCTGCACCAGCAGAAGTTACAGCAGCGACTTTGGGCAAAAAGGCACAGCTACAAAAAGTCGCCAAGCCAGAACCCATGGCTGAGAGTGGTGCCAGCGGTGTAATTGCCAACAAGCGTCAAGCTCGTGATCCGCGATACAGTACCAGTCTTACTAAAGATGTGCGTCCGGGACAAATTGGCCGTAACCTACGGGCTTTCAAGTTGGCCGAATCCAATATTGATCTATTAGCAGCACAACTGATCGATCATATCAATCAAGACATTGATGAGATCAAGCAAAGATTTGCCACAGAAAAATTACCAGCAGAATACAGAGAAGCCCTTAAAAACAAAATTGAGCAACTCAAAGCACGTCGTCACGAAATCATGATGGGGCGATGATGTCGCAACATATAATCACTGCCGATGTGTATGCTCATTGGGGCGAAGTTAGCCCAAGATACCGAGTGTATGTGGACAGCGATTTACTGACTGAGCGTGACTTTGGTTGGCCCGGACATGAAGTGTTTATAAGAGAAAACATAGTGGTAAATTTGGAACCCGGAACACATGAACTACGCATAGAACAAGTGGGCAAGCAGGGCAAACTACAGGTCAAAAACGTCATGTTAGATGGATCGTCTTCTGACATGCAGTTTGTAACGGGCCGATAAATATACTATAACACGGAAAAACAATGAAAAGTTCAGAATTTATCAAACCACTCAAAGAAGATGCGGGTAGCATGGGTTCAGCTAGTGTTGCCACAGTGGTCAAACCCCTGGGAGAAAAAGACAGCACCAAGGCTCTTATTAAGCGTCAAGGTTCATACAGCAATCAACGTACCGCTGGTGGAAAAGTAAAGGTTAAAAAATGAATATCTATCAGATACTAGAAACTCTCAAACGGGTCGAAGAAGGCTCTGCACAAGTTGGTGATCGTGTGAGTTGTCCCAACAACATCACAGGTACCATTGTGGCTGATGCTGGAAGTAGTTGGGTTATCATTGATGATCATGCTGAAACCGAAGATGACCGCTTGGAATTCCGTAAAAGTGATTGCACACCAATCGCCATGTCAGAAGGCCAGATGAAACATCACATGTGGGACATGGCCGAACGTCTGAGTCTTGAGAAATTTTTAGATATGTTTCCCGACAGCGAAGATTTTTATCTAGGTGTACACGGCGTTGACAGTCGAGAAGAACTTGAACAAGATGATCAGCCCGAAAAACAGTCTGAAAGCATGGACGATGATGATGGCGGTTACGTGGATGATCCCAAGGTGCATGCCACAGTTAATCGTGCTGGTTTCAATAAACTCACACCACAGAGTTACGCTGATAAAATTGATTTTGTTGATCGCCAGTTGGCTGATCCACGCCAACAACAAAACTGGCCCGAATTCAAACAACGACGTCTTGAATTGGTGGCAGCAGCACAACGTGCTGGTATTGTAAAAGAAGGTGGCAAATTTCGATTTGCCAATCCCAAGCAACGGCCCGGTGACCAAGTGCGTGGTACAGAAAAAGCCGTAAGCAAAAAAGGTCAACATCCATTTGCAGGACGCTTGGTCGGCACAGACGAATCCAAACTAGATGAAAAATGCTGGGACGGTTATCAACAACAGGGCATGAAGAAAAAGGGCGATCGTCAGGTGCCCAACTGTGTGGCTGTTGAAGAAGAATACGAAGCCTACATGAACGAATTAGTTGGTACCTACGGTATGACCTCGGGTGGTAATACAAACGCAAACACACCGGCCGGTCAAGAAATTGACACTATAACAAAGAATTTACAAAACTTGAAATCTAAAGTCCCAAATCTTAACATACAAAAAGCAACTGCGGCCCTGAGCAAGGCCGATGACAGTGATCCTTTATCATCGCAAGATAAAGATGCAGCCAGTGCCTTGGCAGATCCTGTGGCAAATTTGATTAAAGATCCCCAACTAGGTCAACAGTTAAAACAACTGATTGATAAAGGCATGCAGAAAGATCAAGCGGCTGCACAATTAGCCAAACAACAAGGCGGAGCATAAAAAGTGTTTGTATTTGACCTTTTTGAAAAGAAAAAACAAGATCCTGCTGCTGGTAGATTTGTAGGCGGAACCAGTCAAGATGCACGAGTCAAAAATGCTCTTGACAATGCCTATCGTGCAGTACCTGCGGCAAAAAGTCCCGAAGAAGCTGCACTGGGTTACATTGATATACAGAATAGCCTGAATCAAAAACAAGATCAGGTATTGTCGCAACAAAACAAAACAAACCAACAGCAGACTCAGCAGATCAATGCCTTGGTTGCAGACATGCGTCGCAAAGAAAAAGATTTTCGTGATCTCAATGCTCAGGTAGCCAGCATGCCTAATGTGACCCCACAACAAGTGGCCAAAATGGCACAGGATATCGAAGCCGCACATGATGCCGGTAAAGATGAGCCTGTGGATGTACCCAGTGTGATAGCCAAACAAACAACCGTACAACCTGCTGCTCAAGTAGCTGCTCCTAGTCCTGGTGCCAGCATATCCCAGATAGCCAATTTCCAACAGGCCCAAGACCGAGGTGCTACTGCGGTGGCCGCAAAACCTGTAGCAGCCAAACCTGCTCCTGCTCAGACCAAATCTGCTGCCGGGGCACAGGCCTTTGGTGCCATGGCTTCACAACTGGGCGGAATCGGTGGGGTAGAAAATTTACCATCACAGACTTACGCAGCCAAGACCACAACCACACCCGGCGATACACTGAAGAAAAATGCTGTGGCACAAGCAGCAGGAACCAGTGGCCCGGTGCCAACAGGATCAGCCGATGATGTCAATGTGTTAGATCCAGATGTGATTGCATCAATGACAAAAGATCAAGAAAAATCTGCAATGACTGAAGCCTATCGGGAGGGAGATCCCAATCAGGGCAGTTTAAACTGGACTGCGTTGATAAAATCATGGTCAGCAAGATTGCCATCAGTGGATTGGAAATTTGGTGAAAAGAAATCTATGAGATTATACCAACCACAGATGTATGCCTTGTTGCAGGTCATTGGCAATCTACACAATGCGGTTGAACAAGAAGATATTATACAAAACGTATTTTCCGTTAGACAACGAGTAGATGATTTGCTCAATGATACTGTGACAAAACAATACATGGCACATTATGCAAAATGGCAACAAGAACAATTGGAAAAACAACAGCAAAACCAAGCACAACAAAGTTTGCTAGAACCCACTGGACAACCTGCAGAAAAAGGTATCGAGCCTGAGCCCAAACAAGGCGAATTGTTTAAGGAAGATTCTTGGCATGCTGGAGACAACTCCTGGTCAAGTGAACACGATCAGTGGGCCAGAGAAAGCACGACCCCTGCCAGTCCCAAAGATACTATTCAACGCTATCTTGCCATAGACAAACAAACTGATGTAGAAGCGGTAAAAGCAGCCATACATGCCATCAGCAACGATCCTGCGTTAAAACCCACAACCAAGAGCAGATATTTGGGATATATCGGTATGATCGTGAATCGTCATCGACTACCAATTGGTCGTGCCTATTATCAATTCATGCAAAAATTCATGGAGAACCGAGACGTGACTGAAAACATTGATGAGCTGAAAAAGAAAATGTCAAAGTTGGAAACACTGGCTCTGGCGGCAAATCGTGCAGGCGATGATGTCAAATGCAAAATGTATCAAGAAAAGATCCAAGCAATCAAACAAAAACTGTCGCAAAGCATGGCAGAAGGCTGGAGCGATGCCGTTGTTGCTCGTAGAACCGGCCAGCCACGCACACCTTATTCAGTTTATATCAAGGGCCGGAAGTGGAAAGATTTTGACAACGATGATCATGCCCAAGCAGTGGCCGACAAATTAAGAGCCAAGTTTAAAGCCGACGGACGTGATCCTGAAACTATTACTATTGCTCCTACAGACATAAGTGTATCGGAAGCTGAAGATCGCGTGGATCCTATTCTGATCAGAGCCTTGGTTCGTATGCCCGATGGTTTAGCAAGTCACAAGGAAGTACTCGATGCCGCTCGAGATGCCTATGCCATGGAATTAGGTCTTATGAAGATGAAAAGCGACTATGGTGTTACTCAATCATACATTCCGCAGTTATTAGATCTTTACAAAAAGAAACACGGCCTGACTTTCAATGAAGCAGAAACAGATTATTCTAAGCGTCGTGCTCGTGAGCGTGACATAGATGCTGGTCGACCAGTGCCAAAACAACGTCCAAGCAAGATGACCGACTATCAGAAACGTCGTGCTCAAGACCGGAAAGACATGGAACTAGGCGAGACCACCAACTATTGGACTCGACTACAGCAAGAACGTTTTCTCAAAGAACACAAAAAAGCATTTGACCTAGTAGCAGAATTAGAACAAAGTATCAAGGACATCAAGTAATGGAAAAACTACAACAAGCAGCCAAGATCGCATTTGCGTCGGAATATACATTTTATTTAAAAGCACACTTCTTTCATTGGAATGTGGAAGGACCCGACTTCAGTCAACTACACGAGTTGTTTGGAAATATCTACGAAGAAGTGTACGGTAGTCTAGACGGTTTTGCTGAACGTATCAGAGCCATTGGTGCCTATGCTCCTGGATCAAACAGCCGATTCAATGTGTTGAGTCGCATTGAGGATGAGACCAAGGTCCATCCAGCTGCAGTCATGGTACAGGAACTACTACAAGATTCAGACAACATGGTTGTGTTGCTCAAGCGTGTGTATGATGTGGCCGAAGCTGCTGGCGAACACGGTTTCAGCAACTTCTTGGCTGAACGCATGGACGCTCATCGCAAACATTCGTGGCAATTACGTGCAACCACAAAATGAATGTCTACGAAATCTTTTCACATCTAGATGAAAAGTGGAGCCAGAAATACAAGAGCTCCATTAATTGTTCTAACCCCAAAGGTTTTAGCCAACGGGCTCACTGTGCTGGTCGCAAAAAAAACGAAAGTCTACCAGCTAAAAATCTCAATCAACTGTACAACATCAAACAACAACTGTTTCAGCCACAACCCGAGATCCCACCACAGCCGGCCACACAACAGTCAGTGAGTACGGCCGTGACTCAGGAACCCAACAAACCATTAAGCCAGCTACAGCGTGAACGCAACAAAATACAACAAATCATCGATTTAAAGACCGAGACCTTGCCAAAGCTGATTGCTCAGGCACAAAGAACCAGGATCGGAATTCCACGTGGTCTGGCTGCTGATATCGAACTGGATTATCCAACACCCACCACTGAACAAGAAATGGACGAATATCTGGCCTTGTTATCAAAACAACAACAGCAGTTGATTGATCACATACGTCGTTCCAGAATGGTCTACAAAGAAAACATAAACGAAAGTGTTACCAACAAGTTTGTCAAAAAGTTCCTACCTTGGGTAGCACGCGAACTTGACATCAAACAACTGCCTGAAATCAAACTGTTAGACCAACCCATGAACACCAGTTTTGGTACCTACGACAGCGAAACAAACACCCTGTACCTGGTCACAGCAGGTCGTCATCCTGTGGACGTGTTACGTACCTTAGCACATGAACTCACACACCACAAACAAAACTTGGCTGGCATACTGGATCCACATTCAGGTGGCACTGGTACCGAAGAAGAAAATGAAGCCAACTCGCAAGCCGGCATTGTCATGCGTAATTTCAATCAGGAGCACCCAGAATACCTGGGGCTCAAAGAAAACTTTGCAGGCAAGCGTGCAGGTGACACTATTACCCAGGCCGACATCATACGCATACGTGGTGACGTCAACCGATTAAAGCAAGGTAACAAAGCACAACGTGAACGTGGTATCCGATTGGAACGCCAACTGCGTACATTTTTAAACACACACCGAAAACCCAATCCGGCTGTGGGAGCAACCAAATGAAAATAAAAGACATTATCACTGAAAATTTAAAAGACTGGTTTGGTAAGGAAAAGTGGGTGCGGTTTGGTCCCGACGGCAAGATCCGTGGAGACTGTGCCCGAGGATCCAGCTCAGAAGGCAAACCCAAATGCTTGCCGGCTGCCAAGGCACATGCCCTGGGCAAGAAAGGTCGTGCGTCAGCCGCGGCCAAAAAGCGTAGAGAAGATCCCAATCCCGAACGCAGAGGTCCAGCCCGGAATGTGGCCACCAAGGTAAGGGAACAAGGTGTGGCGGAAGGCTTGATATATAGTGGCAACACCTGGGAAGATGTGTTAGATAGAATAAATGTGTTCAACGACATATTTGGAGATCAAAAGGATCTTGCCGCTACTTTTGAACCGGCTTCGCAACCAGAATGGATTCCGTTACGCGATCGAATTTTACGTAGCAGAACTGTGTTAGATACCTATGCAAAAGTAAAGCAGTTGGCCAATATGAATGTGCCATTGACTGACGTAGAAATTGAAATGTTAGATGATGTTGCATGGGACGGTGGTGGCGGACCTGTTAAGCCAGCCGGGCATTGGGGAGAGAGAGATTATGATTGGTTGGAGAACCTATACGCACAACAATTTGCTGTAGTCCAACACTTGTTAGACCAGAGAGCACAAGGTCATGGACAAAACAAAACCAAGTCTGGTCAAACTGTACATGAGGCAGATGTAGCAGAAGGCATACCATTTGATCAATGTCCGTCATGTGGCGGATCTATAGTGCATGAAAGTGAACTAACAGAAAAGCAGGATGCTTGTTACCACAAAGTCAAGAGTCGTTACAAGGTCTGGCCCAGTGCTTATGCATCTGGTGCACTAGTTCAGTGTCGTAAAAAAGGTGCCGCCAACTGGGGCAACAAGAAAAAATGAACCACAACCAATATCCAGTATGGCCCGAAGAAAGCGAACATGATCGTCCAAGAAATCCTTACAGCCCAGTTTGATCCCAGAAAAGAACTGGATGCCATACTCGTTGAACTGTGCGAGATGATTATCCACGGACAGATGCAAGACTCTGAATACTTTGGCATGGTAGCAGCCTGTGTGCTGTGTCCTGATGGTAGCCGAGTGTATGGTATCAATTATGCTGGTCCAGATGGCAAGCGTGTACATGCCGAGCGTGCAGCATTGAACCAGGTAAAAAATCCCGGTCCTGACTGCATGGTAATAACTACCTTGAGTCCTTGCAATCAACCCATGGATGAACGCTACGGAGAAAGTTGTACAGATCTACTGGAGTCCTTGGGTATCAGCCATGTGTACGCAGGATATCAAGATCCCAGCCAACAAGCAGACCTCAGTGTGACCACAGACAATCCGCAACTGATGAAACTTTGCAAACGTTTTGCTGATACATTTTTGTCCGAAGCTCGTAAAAAGAAACGCAAGTCTCGTGGCGGCTACTACGTTGGTTATCCTTGGTGGGGTGGATCCACTGACACCGCCGGTGAAGGTGGCGATGGTGGTGGCATGGAAGAAGATTATGATCCCAATGGACAGCCCCCAGGACCTGAATTTAAACCCACCATGCCAGCTGGTACTGTCAAGGTTGATGTTAGTGATGTGTATGACTGGTACAAACTAGGACAACATATCAGCAATCTCAAAGGCCTAGGTAAGCACGACTTTGGTGCAGGACCTCCCAGTACCATATTTTCTTTTGGTAGTGAAGAACTTGAACACAAATTTATTGATGCATTGAAGAAGACCGGATTGACTACCACAGACATCGATCCTGTGGATCCCAAACAGCCCGCAGGCATGCCTCGCCAAAAGACCGATCCCACATACAATGTGGCGGAAACACTTGAAGAAACTCCGCCTGAAGTGCTACGAGCCCTGAATCAGGCTGCACAGAAAAACGGATACCGTAACTGGGCTGATGTCAAGGCCAATCCCAAAAGCGAAAGTGCTGTAATGAATGTGGCCAAGTTAGCCAATACTATTTTACGCACCGCAGGCCCACATCATGAAAAGATTTTTTATAAGAGCAAGACCGATGAAAACTTTGCAGACGGCAAGGTCAAAGGCAAGAGTAGACCAGGTCGTGTGAAACGTGCTGGTGCCAGTTGCAAAGGATCGGTAACAGATCTGCGTCGCAAGGCCAAAAATGCTTCGGGTGAGCGTGCTAAAATGTATCATTGGTGTGCCAACATGAAAAGTGGCAAAAAGAAATAAGTGTGCGGTGATGGTTAATGAAGCTCGCCTGCCAATTCGTTGTTGCCCAGAAGTAAAAAACGGAAAGCCTTCGGGTCCTTCTTCTCCATCGGTCCGTATTGCAACCGCACTTAGTATTTATAGAACACCCTTAGGACCCGTTTAATTACGGTGGTGTGGCCGGCTGCTGGCCCAGACTACTCGGAGTCGTGCCCGTTAAGTAGTCCGAAAGTGAGCAATTATTTTTCTCTCTGTTGATTTCAATAAGTACATATTCCATGTTCGATAAAAAAATATTATGTCTGGGCAACAATTCTGCTGACACCGATATCAAAGTAACCAATTTGGCTCAACAAAATGATGCTGTAAATCATGGACTTGTTGATAATGCTGACATTGATGTGACTGCTGGTTATTATCACACCACAGTGGCTGATTTGATACCGGGTGAAATAATTAAGTTATCAAAAAAGTTTGATCATGTACTACTATTAGATCAACCCAAAGAACAATGGTCTCACCCGGTGTTGTTTTCTAAAACCATACATTTGATTGATATACTCAAAGAATCAAATTGTCTCGTGATTTTTCAAAATCCCGGTGTCGTTGAAAATAAAAAATTTTTTAAAAATCTATTAGAAACCAATAAAAGTTTTTGCATATACCCCTTTATACATCTAGTATCTACCGGAAATAACCAAACAAACCTCTGTGTTAGGTCAACCAAATCGGTAACAGACATTGACAAATTAGTAGACTGGAAAACCAACACTGATTATCGTGTTATACGTCAAAAAATGTTAGATGGAGTATCATTACCCGATTATTGTGGGTATTGTTACAACATAGAAAAGAATGGTGGTCAAGGCACAAGAATTCACGAAACACTGGAGTGGACTTCAAAATTAAATATCACAAAACTCGAAGATCTTGACAAGATTCAGTCTCCGGTATACTATGAAATACGTCCTAGCAATAAATGTAATTTACAATGTAGATCTTGTGTGCCCAGAGACAGTCATTTGATTGAACGAGAATTCAAAGCCATTGGCATGATGGGATTTGAAAAAGTCACTGGAAATTATCAACAACACACAGGTTTTGACATAGTAGATATTGATACCGTTGAGAGATTATATGTGGCTGGTGGCGAACCCACAATCATGCCCGAACTTTACGATTTTTTAAGAAAATGTATTGCAAACAAAAAAACTGATTTTGAGTTTATGATCAACACTAATGCTGTAAAAATCAGCAACACCTTGATGGACCTGTTCAAACATTTTCCTCATTTGGGATTTAGTGTGAGTCTAGATGGTGTTGGGTTGGTCAATGACTATATACGATGGCCGGCACCTTTCAACGACATAGTTAAAAATACCCATGCCTTGATAGGTCAAGGCCACCACGTGGCTTTTATTTCTGTGGTATCCATATATAACATAACCAGCTTGTGTAAATTAATGGAATTCCAAGACCAAGAGTTCCCCGGTGTTCCGGTCATGTTACAATTCAACACATTCAAAGATGACTTGCAGTCTGCATACAATCATCCAAACACCGAGTTAGTTTTGGAAAGTCTGTCTAGATGCAAAAAAACCAACGCTTATGTAAACTATTCAAGAGGAACCAAAAGTATCATTGATCAATTGTGGAATTATTATGTAGCTGATCCTACATGTAATTTCAAAAAATTAGAAAAATTTGCAGAATTTAATTCAAAACTAGATCAATCAAGAAAACACAAACTGGAAGATTATATACCAGAACTTTCCAAAGAGCTCTTGCGTTTTCAAAATAAGTAAAGTATAATATATTTTTCAATCAGGAGACTCAAATGGCATCACGCATGTTCAGCGCCGAGCAAAAGGCAAAACTAAATCAAATCATCAATGAAGGCATGGCTGTCTTAACCGAAATCGAAGATCTCAATGCGGGTCTTAACGACACAGTCAAGGCCATTGCCGAAGAGCTAGAAGTCAAACCGGCTATTCTTAAAAAAGCAATCAAAATTGCACAAAAATCTAAATTGGGCGAAACCAATGAAGACCATGACACACTCAATGACATCCTGACCACAGTGGGCAAAACACTCTAATGTTTCAGTTTGGTGACTGGCTATACGCTACCTGGGGGTACATAAAAAAGGACTACACAGAATGGCCTTTGCGTTTCTGTGCTGAGGTGTTCTCCTGGGCTTGTAGCGTGGTCAGTGCCATCATCTTTGCTGTAAGTGTGCCAGAAATTCCTGTAGTACCACTTTACAGTATTTTTATATCAGGTTGTGCGGCAGCAGCCTGGACCTGCTGGACACGTGGTAGTTTTGGTCTCTTGGCCAACTCTGCTTTTCTTATACTAATCGATGCCATCGGACTGATTAGGTTTATCATCAAAACCAGCGTGTAAAACTTTTGTGTTGCATCAGATATTTGGCCAGACCGTTTATGAATATCAGGATCATGAATTTATCACTCATGCTAGTTCTTGGTTTGATGGCACAGCGGACCTGAACTGGACCAATGAACTACGTCTGTTAAGAAGCATCGGTGACCTAGACCAAATTGATCAATTTTGTCATACCGTCCCGGACTGTGCTTTTGTAAATTTTATTACCAATCATGCCAGCACCTATTTTCAACAACGTGCTATTCTAATCGGCATATGGCCTTTTGCCATGACTCCAGATCTGTGTCATGCCACTCATAATCATCCCGACTCAATCCTCAGCGGCACTTATTATGTGGACACTCCTGCAGGTTCGGGAGACATACATTTCCACAATCAATCTCAGACGCATGCCATAACGCCCAGACCGGGTATGTTGTTGATTTGGCCCAGCGACATGGTTCATTCGGTTCCAAAATGTGATTTTGTGGGCACGCGGCGGGCAATTTCTTTTGATATTGCTCTTGCTAAAAGATAAGTATCATAGTATAATGTACAGAGTCGCTGGCTTAACCAGCATGCAGAGCAAGTGTAAGCTCAAAGTTACACACAGGAGAATAAATGTCGTATATTGATGCATTGTTTGATCGCGATAAAGATCGCATACACGTGGTAGAGCGAGTCAACGGAGAACGTGTGTATCGCGAGTATCCAGCCAACTATGTGTTTTACTATGACGATCCCCGTGGCAAGTTCCGCACTATCTTTGACACTCCCGTAAATCGTTTTGCCACAAAAAACGGCAAAGAATTCCACAAAGAACAACGCATCAATTCCAACAAACGACTGTGGGAATCAGACATCAATCCCATATTCCGTTGCCTAGAAGAAAACTATCTGGGTGTGGATTCTCCCAAACTTCACACAGCATTTTTCGACATCGAGGTAGACTTTGACCCCGATCGTGGTTACAGCAAGCCCGAGGATCCATTCAATCCCATCACTGCCATTTCAGTCTACTTGGACTGGATGGATCGACTGGTCACCTTGGTTGTTCCTCCCAAGAGTTATTCGTGGCAAACTGCCGAAGAAATCTGTGCATCATTTGACAACTGCTTTTTGTTTGAGCGTGAAGAAGACATGCTCAATACCTTTCTTGACCTGATTGAAGATGCTGACATCATGTCGGGTTGGAACAGTGAAGGCTTTGATATTCCTTATACCATCATGCGTATCAATCGTGTGCTCAGCAAAGATGACACACGCAGAATGTGCCTGTGGGGTCAGTTTCCCAAACAACGCACATTTGAACGATTTGGTGCAGAGAACTTGACCTTTGATTTGATTGGTCGAGTACACATGGACTATATGCAGTTGTATCGCAAATATACCTATGAAGAACGTCACAGTTATAGCCTAGATGCCATCGGTGAATACGAAGATGTCGGCAGCAAGGTTGCCTATGAGGGCACCCTGGATCAGTTGTACAACAAAGACTTTCCCAAGTTCATCGACTATAACCGTCAAGATACCATGTTGTTGAGCAAACTAGACAAAAAACTACGCTTCTTGGATCTTGCTAATGAACTGGCACATGACAATACTGTGTTGTTGCCAACTACCATGGGTGCCGTAGCTGTCACAGAACAGGCCATCATCAACGAAGCACATGCACGTGGACTGGTTGTGCCCAATCGCAGAAGCCGAGATGACCAAGGTGACACACAGGCTGCTGGTGCTTATGTGGCCTTCCCCAAACGAGGCATGCACGAGTACATTGGTGCCATTGACTTGAACAGTCTGTATCCAAGTGCTATTCGTGCCCTGAACATGGGACCAGAAACCATCGTGGGACAACTGCGTACCACCATGACCGACCACTACATCAAAGAAAAAATGCTGGCAGGTAGCAGTTTCGCTGATGCCTGGGAAAACATGTTTGGTACCTTGGAATATCAGGCAGTCATGGCCGGAGAGATAGGCACAGAGATTACCATAGATTGGGAAGCTGGGGGATCGGATGTACTCAGCGCCAAAGATGTATGGCGCTTGATCTTTGATAGCAATCAACCTTGGACCTTGAGTGCCAATGGTACAATATTTAAATTTGATGTCAAGGGTATTATCCCTGGCTTGTTGGAGAGATGGTATGCTGAACGAAAAGAAATGCAGGCAAAAAAGAAAACCGCAACATCTAAGGAAGATGAAGCGTTCTGGGACAAAAGGCAGTTGGTTAAAAAAATTAACCTCAATAGCTTGTACGGGGCGATCCTTAACCCGGGTTGCCGTTTCTTTGACCAACGCATTGGCCAGAGTACGACGCTTACGGGCCGGATTATCGCCAAACACATGGACGCCCATGTCAATGAAGCGATCACGGGCACCTATGATCACACTGGATCTGCCATCATCTACGGAGACACGG
>JACCDP011020448.1_pt1 | contig 14627 bp, 14 predicted proteins | sample 7445841 | NCBI WGS metagenome assembly JACCDP01 (sample SAMN15323441, study PRJNA562643) | freshwater metagenome | isolation source: river surface water | place: USA:Blue River Watershed | collected 2017-08-17 | reverse complement strand
GGGTAGGTCGCGGAACGCGAGTCGGTGTTCGTCTGCTTCCAGACGGCGCCAGCCACGCTCGTCGTTCCCGCGACGATCACCGCTTGGTTGATCGCAGTCGTGGTCGGGGCATAGGCGTAGCACGCCGTCTTCTGCCCCGTGGCGAACGTCGTGTTGTCGTAGTTCCATGTCCACGCGCTACCGGTGCCCAGCGTCGCCGGAAGGCTCGCCGTGCCGGGCGACGCGAACGTGCCGGGGGTGCGCGTCGTGCCGTCCGCGTAGACCGTGGAGGTTCCTGCCGTGTAGACGGCGTCCATGAGGGCGCTGATCGACGGGTTGCTGATGTAGACGGGCGGCAGCATGCGCCAATGGAGAGTAGGAAGCGCCATCAGACGAAACTCCCGGTGACGACGGTTGCGCTCTCGGCGGGGATGACGTCAGACCCGGCGGGGCCGTAGAGGACGTCAAGGGTCTTGGAGTCGAGGAAGGCGACCGCAGCGGCCATGGCGAGGAACTGGAGTTGGCCTCCGCTGAACGTCAGCACGGTGCCCTCAACGGTGGCCTGCGCGGTGAGCGCGACGCCCGTCGGACTGAAACACGCGACCGAGTTCGTGGTGCCGGTGTGCCCCGACGAGTCCCATCCGAGGGTCGTCAGCGACGGGTGCGAAGTGATGCCGCCGGCGCTGACCCACGTTGCCGCGGCGGTCGCCGCCGACGAGCAGATGTAGACGCTGTCGGGCGCCGTAGAAGTGTCCACCCACACGGAGCCGACAACGAAACCACGCGTGGCGTCGTCAGCAGCGGTGGGCGCGGTTCCCTTGATGACTTGTGGCGTGACGGTGTATGACATGCGCGCCTCCTAGATGATCCACCAGTTCGCGCCGTCGCTCACCACCGTGATGGAGTTGTAGGTGCCGCCCGCGAGCGCGATGCCGGTGGCGGCAGCGACGTTGTCGATGGTGCCGCCAGCGGACTTGACCGTGACGACGTTCGCCGAGGTGTTGATCCGCTTCACCTGAACGCGGCGTCCGACGATGAGGTTTGCGTTCGGCAGCGTGACGTCAAAGGCGCCGCCCGACGGGTTCACCAGAACAACGTCCGCGGTGGACGCGACAGCGTACGCGCTCGTCTGCGTGGTGACGGCCAGCGCCCGCGTCTGCGTGGTGGTCTGACCCAGCACGCTGAAGATCGCCGACCCGCCCGCGTTGTTGTCCACGGTAAGCGTGCTTGCGGCAGTTCGGGCGATGCGCGTGTCTAGCGCCACGCCGCCACCGGGGCCAAACCGGAGGCCCGTGGTCGACAGCGAGGTGACAGGGTTCGCCGCGCCTGCCGCTCCGTAGGCAGAGAAGATGTTGGAGATCACCGATCCCCAGCGGAACGTGTTTGTCCCGATGACCCCGCCCCCGTCCACGCCGGGGAGGAGGTTTGCGGCGGCCGTCCCAAGCGCGTTGTCGAAGGACAACGTGTTCACCCCGGAGCGGTACATGCGCGTGTCAGGCGCCGACGCTCCGCCGGCGCCCCACGAATGGGAGCCGGTGCCGTTGACGCTGAACCGGAGGTTCGCTTCACCCGACACGAACGTCGAGATCACGTTGTCGGTGCTGGCGAGCGTGACGACAGAGATGCCGAGGTTCGTCCCCGTGTTGAAGACGCTCAACTTACGGAAGGGGACGGGCGTCACGTTGCCCATGCTGACCACATCGGTGTCTACGGAGAGGTAGACGTTCGTCCCGCCGTCCGTCCAGCCCGCGCCCGACGCGATGGTGCCGCTGCTCGCCGCCGTGATGCGCCCGTAGGCGTCCACCGTGAGCGATGTGATCGTGTAGGAACCAGCGACGACGCCCGTGACCGCGAGGTCAAGCGCGTAGGTGCCGCCCGCGCCGCCGTCGGTCGCCGCAAAGCGGGCCGACGGGGAGAACTGGCGCTCGTCAGAGAGCGTGCCGTTGAGCGCCAGCGTGAGGTACTGCGCGGTCGAAGGGGCCGGGTCGGTGCCGTTCGCCGCGGAGGTGACGCGGCCGTAGGCATCGACCGTGATCGCGGCGTAGGTGTACGACCCTGCGACCACACCCGACACGTTGAGGTCGAGGGCGTAGGTGCTTCCGGCACCGCCGTCGACCGCGGAGAACCGCGCCGAGGGCGTGAACACGCGCTCGTCGGTGAGGGTGCCGTCGAGCGACAGGGTCAGGTAGGTCGCGTTCGCGGGCGCACCGCCGCCACCTCCGCCGCCACCCGTGCCCCCGTACCCGGAGAACGGAGGATACGTCAGCCCGTTCGACATCAGAGCGACCCGAGGCCGCAGATGTAGGTGATGTCGACGTTGACCGCGCCGCCGATCGCCGTGTAGACGATGCCGGGGAACCCGACGGCCCCTGACATCTCACCGCGCTGCTTGATCGTGCCCATCGCGAGCGAGATGCTGCTGCCCGCGGGGAGGCGGGTGCCGGTCGTGCCCTCGACAAGCGCCGCGCCCGCGACTGCCTGCCCGAACAGCACGGGGTTCGCGCCGCTCGTGTTGAGCAGGATGACCGTGTGGCAGTTGTCCGGGATCGCCGTCGTCGGCGCGACCGACGAACCGACGACGGCCGCGGCCTGCGTGACGACAAGTGCTTGCGTAGAGTTCGCCATGCGCGAAGGCTACCCCGCGGCAGACCCCACAGCAACGGACGTCGTGTTCGCCGTGAGCAGTCCGAAGTGCGACAGGAAACGGCTCGGGCCGCCCTCCTGCTTCTCCTTGTCGTACGCCCCGTACCATGTGAACGTCGCCGTGTCCTTCGCGCGCGTGGCCGCCACATAGAACAGCCGGATCTCGCTCTCGATCTCCGCTCCCTTGACGTCGGTGAGGTGCGGCGACGCCGATCGCTTGTGGGGGAGCACGCCCTCCGTCGACTGGACGAAGACATGCTTCCACTCCAGCCCCTTGGAGCGGTGGATCGTCGACAGCGTCACCTTGTCGTCGGGGAGCGCGTCATCGGCACCGACCTTCGCGTTGCCGCTGCACCGCTCCGCGAAGTCGATGAAGTCGACGACGTTGGTGAAGCGCCGCGCCACGCGGCAGATCGCCCGGTACGCGCCCGGCGTGTCCTCGTCCGGCACCAGCAGGTCGCCCTTCTCCCGCTGCCGGCGCGCGATCGCGGCCCCCAGCAGGAGGCTCTCGACCGCGAGGACGACGTCCACCCAGCCGCGCTTCGCCCGGAGGTCGCGCAGCGTCGCCGTGAGCGCGTGGGCGCCCTTCTGCTGGCCCGGCTTCAGGCTGTTGCCGGCCACCTCGCACGCGCGGATCAGGTCGCCGCCGCACATCGGCAGCATGTTCTTCACCTGCGCGACGTAGTCCTTCCCGAGGAAGCGGGTCGGGCGGTTGACGATCTGCTCCAGCGACGGGATCGCGTCGTGGTACGCGAGCACGCAGTACGACATGACGTCCATCGCCTCGCGGGAGGTGAACAGCGTGTTGTCGCCGACGACCACGTTGTCGATGTTCCGCGCGGTGAGGGCCGCTTGGATGTCGAGCAGCGCCGCGTTGGTGCGGGTGAGGACGGCGTAGGCGCCGGCCTTCTCGCCGCGGGCGATGCCCGTGTCGATCTGCCGCGCGATCCACTCGGCCTCGTCTTCCTCGTCGGTCAGGTTGCCCTTGACCGTCGGCCCCGTCGTGCCCGTCCGGTGCGCGCTCGCCACGGTGCCGAGCGCCCACGCGTAGTCCTTCGCGACCCGGTTGCCGAGTTCCACGATCCCCGGCGTCGACCGGTAGTTCGTGTTCAGCGGCAGCGTCTTCGCCTTCAGTTCCTTGTCGGCCCCGAGGAACAACTCCGGGTACGCGCCGCGCCAGACATGGACGGTCTGGCGGGCGTCGCCGACGAGGATGACGCGGCCCGTCGGCCCCGCGATCAGGCGGGCGATCTCGATCTGCGTCTGCGTGTTGTCCTGCGCCTCGTCCACGATGACGACGTCCGCGTCAGACGGCAGCGCGCCGGCGGCCAGCGCGTTCCGGTACTCGGCGAGGACGTCGGCGAAGTCCCACGCGCCGAGCGCCTTCTTGGCGTCCACGAACATCTGCCACGCGCGCTTGAACTCCGTGAGGAGCACCTTCCGCTTGCGGAGCATCGGCGCCGTGAGCGCCGACGGGTCGTCGATCATGTCCGAGCGGAACAGGTCGACTCCGCGGGCGTAGGACGGCGGATCGGCGTTCGGGATCTTGAGGCTGTCGACCCCGAGGCCCGGCACGCGGCCGAACTGCACGACCGTGCGCCAGAGGATGCCGCTCGACGGGACGTCGGGCGCACGCTCCTTGCCGGGGAGGTCGATGTTGAACCGCGACTGCCACTTGCCGGGGTTGAGCGTCCTCATGCTGCGGAGCGCGAGGCTGTGGAAGGTGCCGATCCGCAGCGCGGCGTAGGCCGTCGATGTGACGACTGCCTTGATGCGGTGCTTCAGTTCGTTGCCGGCCTTCGCCGTGAACGTCGTCACGACGATCCGCTCCGCGGGGACGCCCTGCGCCACCAACGAGCCGACGAGTGCGGTGATCGTGGTCGTCTTGCCGCTGCCCGCGGCGGCGACAACCCGAAGGTTGCCGTCCGCCGGGAGCCACGACGCGACCTCCCGCTGGTCGCCGTCGAGGCGAGCCAGCAGGGCGACGAGCGCCGGGAGCATCAGATGCTCGCGACGTTGTCGAAGATGATCGGCGTGTGCGGCCCGAGGTCGATGTTGCCGACGTTGTCGTCGATCCACTTGTTCGCCATGAGGGGGCCGTAGCCGTCGCGCGCGAGGATGCTGACCATCTTGTTGCGGTCGTACACGACGCCGAGGGCGCCGGTCACCGTCTTGCCGACGCCGACCACGGCGTCGTCGAAGCCCTCAAGGAACACGAACGACACCTTCGGGTTGAGGGTGAGGATGTCGTCGATCGTGGAAGGGCGGGAGGAGGAGCGGAAGTCGGGGGTAGCCATGGTGGTCTCCGTGGGGGTTGGGTCTAGGGGTTGCTGCGGTCGACGATCGTCCAGCCCGCAGGGGTGCGTCCGGACGGCTTGATGGGGGAGGTGAGGATCACCTGCCCCGGCGCTGCGGAAAGCGCGACCATCACGTTCCGCAGCGTGTTCGGGTCGAAGGCCCGTTCTTCAGGAGTAAACACCGTGAGGTCGGCGTCGCCGGCGACCGCACAGCCGAGTGCCAACGTGACGCGCGCCCACTCCGCGCCCGACAGGGCGCCGTGGTGCTTGCCGTCGCGCAGGAGGCCGTACTGGCAGACGTCGCGGTCGCCGTCCCGGAGGCGCAGGAAGAACGTGTCGCCGGCCGGCATGAACGCCTGCACCTTCGCCGTGAAGGCGCCGATCGCGAGGTCGAGCAGATCCTTGACCGCCGCGGTGCAGGCCTCGTGGATCTCCTTGGCGCGCACGGCGGCCTTCTGCGCGTTCCACACCGTCTCGCGGAGGCCGTCGACCGACAGCCACGCGCTCGTGGTGCGCCGCAGCATGTCCGCCCGGTCGCGGGCCGCCGCCAGCGCCGCCTCGTCACGGACAGCCGTGGCCGGGGCGTCGTCGATCGTCGCCAGCCGGCCCTCGATCTCTTCGATCATGTCCAGCGTGGCGTTGGCCCGCATCAGCGCCAGCGCGGCGTCGTTCTCGGCGTCCGCGAGGCTGCGCTCCGCGGCCGCGTACGTCTGCTTCAGGTCGGCCAGCCCCTCGATGGAGGCCGCGACGTCGGACGCCTCGGCGCGCATGTCGTCGTTCCACGCGGTGCCGCAGACGATGCAGACCTCGTAGTCGGCGGCAGCGGTAGCGACCGCGTGGACATGGTGCAGGAGCGCCGACACCTCGGGCGGCCGATCCATCTTCGCCAGCCGGCCCTTGCGGGCCTCCACCACGGCCCGCGCCGCCATGAGCGCCTCGCCGAGACCCTCGACCTCCGCCGCGAGGCTGGCGAGCCGGGACTGCATCTCCGCGCGCGTCGGCGCCGCAGACGCGGTCGGGAGCGCCGCGAGACGGTCGACCTCGTCGTACGCCGCCTTCAACTCGGCGTCCGTCGGCTTCGGCATGAGGCCCGCCGACATGCGCGCCTTCGTGGCCTCCGCGGCCTCGGCCTCCTGCTTGTGGGTGCGGGCCGCCGTCTTCGCGGCGTCGAGCACGAGGAGGAGGCGGTCGATCTCGGTGCCGAGGCGCCCATTCGCCATGGTCGCGTAGTCGGTGTGCAACTCCTCGGGCAGCAGGCGCAGGACGTCGGCACGCGTGAGCGTGGCGCCGCTGTGGGAGAGCAGGAACTTGCGGGCGCGGTCGGGGCTGCCCGTCAGGTTCTCGCGCACCGACTGCACGGGGAAGGAGATCGTCAGGTTCTCGCTGTGCGTCACCGGACGCGACCAGCCGCCGCCGGCCTTGCGGGCCGCGTCGAACGTGAGGATGCGCTCGTCGGACAACTCGACGCGGGCCGTGAGGTCGCCGTCCTCGGGAGCGAGGAGGCCGATCAGGCCGGCATCGCCGACGTCGCTGCGGCCCGCGACATCGGACACGCGCCCCGTGAGGACGAGTTCGACGGTGTTCTGGATCGCGCTCTTGCCGCTGCCGTTGGGGCCGACGACGAGGGTGCGGTAGCCGAGCGGCGTGCTGACGCCACCCTTGATGTTCGAGGACGCAAAGCCGACATGGAGGCGGTCAGACACGGTGGACTCCGGGGGTTCATGATCCTAGTACCCCCGAGGCTGCCGGCTGTCAATACCGTCAGGACAGAGAACTCTCGACCTTCTCCAGCAGGGCTTCCAGCGCGCGGACGTCGCCCGCCTGCTGGGGGCCGTGGAGGCCGGAAAGCCAGCGGTACACGGTACGCGCGCTGACCCGGCCGTCGAGTTCCTCGGCGATCTTCTCGGGGCGAAGGCCGTGCGCAAGCAGGCGCTCAACGAGTTCCTGTGCGCGGGCCTTGGTGACGATGGTGGCGGAAGCGTCCATGATGCGACGCTATCGCCGGTGTTGTCGACTGTCAATAGTTTCGGCTGTCTACGGCCCGGAGATACCACCCGTGGGTGTAGTTCTGCGGATCGTCCTCGATCACGGCCTCGATGTGCTGCGGATCGAGGGAGGCGGCGGGCCACAGGAGGACGCGCTTCCGCTCCTCCAGCGCGATCGTCAGGATCTGCGCGGTCGCCTTGCCGACGTAGACCGTCGGACAGACGAACATGTGGTACCGCGGCTCGTACGACGGGAAGACGCGGCCGGCGGCGACGTCCCGCACCCAGCCGTCCCACGAACCGACGGTCGCGAAGTGCGTCGACCACTCGGTGTGGGCCGGGACGACCTCCACCGCGTCGCCGATCGCCTCGGTCAGCAGGGCGCCGATGCGGGCGCACTCTGCCTCCACCTCGGTCGGGTTGGCCCCCTTGGCGGCGGCGTAGAACGCGCGGATCATCAGACCTCCTTCCATGTGCGGCCGATCGCCGCGGTTGCCGAGAACGTGACGCCGGGGAGTCCGGGCGCGGTCTGGTTCATGCACTCCTCCAGCAGCCGGCCGCCGAGCCGGGCGGTCTCCTCGTCGGGGCACTCCAGCACGAGGGCGTCGTGGCATTGGTTGATGAGGCCGGTGTACGGCCCCCAGATGCCCGGCGGCACGCGCTCGCGGAGTTCCAGCATGGACTTCGCGATCAACGAGGCGCCGGCCCCTTGGATGGGGAAGTTCACCATCTCGTTCAGGTTCTCGCCGTCGAGGAACCAGCGCCGGCGGCCCATCACCGGCTCCGCGAGGAAGCCGTCACGGCGCCACGCCTCCAGTTCGCGCTCCCAGCCCGCCGGAAACTCCTTGGCGTTCTGGAGCCAGTTCTGGTGCATCTGCCGGACTTCCCGCACGGAGAGGTTCAGGTAGATCAGGTCGCCGGCGGCGTTCTCCGTCTCGGTCAGCACGCGATGCACCGTCTCGACGGAGGCGCCGTACTGGGAGGCGTACTGCACGCGCTTCGCGAGGTTGCGGAGTTTGTACGCCTCGCCCGTCCACTTGCCGGTGCCGTCGAGGATGAACAGGTCGCCGTCCCACTTGCCGCCGGGGAAGCCCTCCGCGTTGCGGAACTGCTTGCCGAAGACCGCCAGCGCGGTCGAGGCGTGCGGGTCGGCGCCGGCGTCGAACGCGCGCAGGTAGAGGCTGGCGTTCCACCGGGATGCCGCGATGCGGAGTTCGAGTTGGTCGGCGTCCGCGCCGACGAGCCGGCGGTTGCCCTTCACGCCGACGAGCGTGCGGAGCCACGACGGGAAGTTCTGGGCGTTGATCGGCTTGCTCGACGACAGGCGGCCCGACGTCGTGACATGCGCGTTGTAGCCGGGGTGCATGCGCCCCGTCCGCGGGTCGACGATCCCCGTCTTCTTCTGCCCGTACTTCAGCCGCGCCTCGCGCTCGTCGTGGGACTCCTCCTCGTCCCAGCCGTCCTCCGCGTACTCGTCCCATGTCCGCAACTTGACGATGTAGGTGCCGAGCGCCTTCTGCGCGCTCCGGTAGTTGCGGAGCGTGAGCAGGAACTCGCGGTGATCGTCCTCCAGCGGGAGGGTCAGCATCGAACGGATGACGGTGTCGGAGGTCGAGGGGTCGCCGTTCGCCGTGTAGCGATCCTTGGCGTCGCACGGCGGCTCCAGCCGCCACTTCTCGAAGAACAACTCCTGAAGTTGCTGGTTCGAGCCGGGGTTGAACGCCGCGTTGCCGGCGATCGTCTGGAGTTTGGCGCGGTACTGGAAGACCTCGGTGTGCGTCTTGCGCTCCTTCTTGACGCGCTCCTCCTGATCGACGGGCATCCCGATCGTGTGCATCTCGGTGCAGATCGACTGGATGCCGTGGTCGACGGGGATGAGGTGCGCCTGCTCGCGGAGGTTCACGTTCCGGAGCAGCGGCTCGACAACGCGCGCGGTGACGACGACGTCCTTGCCGCAGTAGTCGTGCAACTGCTCGTCCGTCTCCGACCCCCACGCCAACTTGTTGCCCTCGCGGTCGGTCTTCCACGACGGCGCGTCGGTGTACATCGAGCCGACGAAGCCGAGGTTGTGCGGCAACTCGGACTCGCCGCAGAGCCGGTGGAGCAGGATGGTGTCGAGCAGCGGCTTCGGCGTGTACTTCTCCTGCGACTCCATGACCATGCGGTCGTAGGAGCCGGCGTTGTGCCCGACCTTCATCTTCGTCTCGTCGAGGAAGAAGTCGCGGAGCACCTCTCGCACGCGGCGGGCCTCCGCTGCCGGGTAGAACTGCGTGTAGCCGTCCTTGCCGAGCAGCCCGACGACGACCACCTCCTCCGTGGTGCCGATGCCGACGCAGCGGATCTTGGCGGTGAGCGCCTCGATGCCGTCGGTCTCCAAGTCGTACGCGAAGAACGGGGCGTCCTGCGCGAGGAAGCGGCGCAGCGTCTCCGCGTCGGGGTGGTACATGACGCGCGGCGCCCGCCAGCCGAGCACGCCGGCCCACCAGCGCACGGCGCGGCCGATGTCGCTGCGGAAGGCGTGCGTCCAGCGCCGAGCGCGCATGACGAACGACGGGTGCAGGGTCGGCATGGCGCGGATCGACCGCGCGCCCGGCGGGGGCTGCGCGACGTCCTCCTTGCTCAACGTCTGCACGCTGACGAGGCCGCGGTCGTCGCGGCGCTCGACCAGCCAGCCGTCGATCATGCCGCCCCGGAGGTCGGAGATCGACGCGCCGAGGCCCAGCGCGTTGCGGAGGCCGAGGCCGCCGACGACGAGCACCTTCTCGAAGTCGCGGATCTCCGACACGAGGCGCGGCCGGCAGCAGTCCTGCGGCAGCAACTTGGTCGGCAGGAGCGGCTGGCCGGCCTTCGCCCGCGCCGTGTTCTCCTTCGCGATCTTCCGGTTCTCCTTCTGCACCTTGGCGACGACGGCCTCCAACTTGCCGTCCGGCGGGCGGCAGAGAAGCGCGTTCGTCAGGTGCAGGTCGCGGCGGTCGAGGCCCGCCTGCTGGAGCGCCTGATCGAACTCCCCGCCAGCGGCGCCCGTGAAGGGGCGCGCGTTCCGCATGTCGTCGATGCCGGGGTAGTCACCGACGACGGCGATGGACGCCGTGCTGCGCGTCTCGGGTGGCACGACGGTGGAGCACCCGTTGAGCGGACAGAGGTCGCAGCGGGCGCCGAACTGGCGGGGTTCGTAGGTCACGGCAGGTCAACCAGAAACAGGGTGGGGAGGGGATCGGTGTCGGTGGGGGTGCGCTTGTGCCAGACGAACCACGCGTAATCCGTCGCGTCAGTTTTGCCATCTGGCGTAAACGACGGCCGGCGAGGAAAGACATGGACGTCGGGCAGCCCGATCTCCCGGTAGAGGCCGCGCGCTCGCCCGGCCCCTGCGAGGAAGTTCAGGCGCAGGAGGAAGGCGACCCCCTTGTCCGCGACCTCCCACGCGCGCCGGATGAACGTCTCCGCGTAGAGGTACGGCGGGTTGCCAACCACCCAGTTGACGTCGCCCCAGCGCGTGAAGTCGCCGGTCAGGAAGTCGTCCAGCACGACGGAGCGGCCGAGCGGCTCGATGTCGATCTCCGACAGCCGGACGCCGGCGCCGGTCGCCAGCAGCGCGTCGCCGAAGACGCCGTCGCCGGCGCACGGGTCGAGGACATGGGTGCCGAAGCCGACATGCGGCGCGAGCGCCCGGATGCAGGCCTCGGCCGCCCAGTCGGGGGTACGGTAGTAGTCACGCTCGGCGCGGATCGCGCCACGGTTGGCGGCGCTCACAGGCCCGCGTCCCACAGCGCGGGCTGTGCCTCGACGTTGGACTCCTCGGTCTCCTCGTCCACGCACTCCGCGTCCTCGGCGATGCGGCGGAACTTGGCGAGCGCCCGCTCCGTGGCCGAGATCGCGTAGGTCACGCTCTCCGCCACCGTCCGGTCGATCATGCGCTCGACGTCATCCGGGCCGCTGCGGCGCTCGGCCGACCGGTCGCGCTGGAGCGCGGCGGCCTCCACCAGCAGGGAGGTGATGTACGCCAGATCAATGGCGGACGCGCGGAGGGACTCGATGTGGGCGGGCAGCGGCTGCATGGTGAACTCCTGCGGTAGAAACGCGAAAACCCCGTCTCTCCGGGTGTCACGCTGTTTGGAGCCGCGTTCGCTCACCGGCCTGTCACGGTGATGGAAGTGATGATGCCGGTCTCTCCCGGCCGTCACGCCTACGGTACTGCCCCTGTACAGCACCCCGCGCGGGGCGTTCCGCGCCCATGTTCGCCCCCGCAGGCAACACGGCAAGAGGGAAGAAAGGGGAGCCGCCGACTAGCGGAGGCCGAGCGCCGCGCGGAGGTTCGCCGCGCTCGGGGCCGCGCCAGCGGCGATGGGGGCCGCGGGGGTGACCGCAGCCGGGGCGGCGACCGCGGGGGCCGCAGCGGAGACCGCCGGGGTGTTCACGGTGACCGCCGCGCCGGCGCCAGCCGCCGCGACCGCCTCGTCGGCGCGCTTGCCGTTCGCCCAGTCGGTCGGCGTCAGGAACTTGATGTCGTCGTACTCCTTCCCGCTGCCGTCGGTCGCCGGGCGCTTGCCGTTGTAAACGTGGACGGTGCCGCCGACGAACGAGTCACGGTTGAACGTGATCGCGCCGTTGTCGAGCACGGCCGCCGTGTAGCCGAAGGACTCGGCCACGCCACGCCAGCGGGCGATCGCCAACTTGTCGCCCTCGTTCTCGGGAAGGAAGACGTCGGCGGTACGGGTGATGCCCCCGAAGTCGAGCGTGAACACGGCCTTGGTCAGGTTCTTGCCGTCACGGGTGGTGAGCGGAAGCGTGCCGAAGTCGGTGACGACCGGCTGGTAGTAGCCCTTGTCGAGGGACTTCTTGTTGCCCGAGATGGGGGCCACGCCAGCGAGGTTGAGGGAGATGGTGACGTTGCGGTTGATGTTGTCCACGAGGACTCCTTGGGGGTATACGCCGGACTCCGCGCCGGTATGCGCCGCCTTGTGGCGGAGGGGAACTAGATGAAGGTGGCGTACTTGGCGGCGCGAGCGCGCCGCAGGGCGGTGCGATCCATCGCGTCCCGGATCGCCCAGCGGGCGTGCAGCGGGTGGACACCCGCGCCGGTCAGCATCTGGTAGGCCGCGTTGGCGGCCGGAATGGCCTCCGGGATCGGAAGGTTGACCCAGTTCTGGGCCAGCCCCTCGATGACCTCCTCCTGCCACAGGAGGTCGGCGTGGCGCCGGACGCCGTAGCCGGCGTCCCGCAGGATCTCGCCGAGGTTCATCGGCGCCGGATCGACGACACCGTCGCGATCCTTCATGACGTAGTTGGGGTCGAGGAAGCAGCGGTAGACGGAGGGCCAAGGCTTGCGGTTCGCGTCGTGAACGGCGCGGTAGACCTTGTCGCACATGGCAGGCAACTGCTCGGGCAACTTGCCCGAGAGGGCGGGGCCGCCGCGGACGCGGGTGCCGTCCTGCTTGGTCGCCGGGACAGTCTCCCAGCAGTTCACGATGACATGGCACTTGGCTTCGAGGCGGCAGGCGTCGCGGAAGTCGAGAACGATGTCGCGGAGGAGACCCCACATGCGGAAGCCGCTGGCCTTCTTCTCGACCTTGGCGAACGTCTGCTCGGCGAGGAACGAGAGGTCGTCAACGACGATCGCGTCGTACTTGCTGTTCTTGGCTTCCTTGCGGACGAGCGCCGTGGCCTGCTCGATGTCGGTGACATGCGCCGTGGCCGGCTCATAGCCGACGACGGAGCGCAACGGCTTGAGCGCGCCGGGGGCAGCGAGGAACAGACCGCTGGGGAAGGAGTACCCGCAGTCCGTCGTCTTGCCCACGCCCGGAGGGCCGTAGATGCAGACGAAGGCGGGTTCCTTCGGCGGGGGAGGAGTGAAGTTCGCGTTCGGGGTCATGGTGTCTTTTATGTACCTCTGTGTTCGTCAGGTGTCAACGGGGCGAGGACGATTTTCTCTCGGGGGCCGATCCGGGGGGTTCAGATCGCTCGGCCCCAGCGGCAGAGTTCGCGGGCGGGGCAGGCGCCGTACCGCGTGAAGCAGGTGTGCTCGGTGGGGATCGCCGGCCAGTCGTTCGGATCGAGATCCTGCGCGTCGAGCGCCGCGATCTGCTTCTCCGCGTAGTCGATCAACTTCGGGAACTTGAGCATCAGGTTGGGCGTCGGCTCCAGCGCCGGGCGCTCAAAGCGGGGCGTCTTGCCCGCCTGAATGAGGTTCAGGATGACGCCGCCGAAGCGGTCGCCGTACGCGGTGCCGAGCCACCGGTAGGCGATCAACTGGCCCGAGGTGCTGTAGGCCCGGACGGTGCGGGCCTCGATGCGCTGGGTGGACTTGTGGTCGATCAGGTACACCTTGCCCGCCTGCTCCCAGACGAGGTCGACGCGGGCGGTGTACGGGTGCCCCTCGAAGGTGGCCTCGAAGACCTCCTCAACGTGAAGCACCTTGATGCGGTGCTCCTCCAGCGCGTAGTGAGAGAGGTAGGCGTCCACCGTCAGGCGGGCCTCCTCCTCGATCTCCGGGGTCGACCCCTTACGGATGCCGAGTTCCCGGATCGCCTCGGTCGGCGTGTAGTAGGCCTCGGGGTCGCGCCCGTGCTGCCGCTCCCGCAGCCTCGCGTAGTAGTGCGCGAGGCCGACATGGATCAGGGAGCCGAGCGACAACGCCGAGCGGTTGTCGTCGAGGGGAGACTTGCCAGACGGCGTCCCGTTGCCCCCCTTGCCCGCGCGGTACTTCCACGCGAACAACTGGGGGCAACGGAGGAACGTCTCTGCGCGGTGCCAACCGCGCGCAGACGGGCCGGGGTCGATGAGGATGGGGGTCGTTGTCATCTGGCAAGTATATCCCGGCGGGTCAGATCTGCACATCGCCCTCTTCGATGACGACGCGGCGGAACTTCAGGGTGGAGGTGGTCAGGGTCAGGGACTCGATGCCGAGCACCTCAAACTGCGCACGCACCAACTGGAGGGCCACCTTCAGATCGTCGTTCATCCAAGACGGACTGCCGTTAGTGACAGGCTTCGCCACCTCAACCGGAGCGGGCGCCGGGGTCGGGGAGATCGGCTTGTCGCTATGGCTAGCCTTCCGGGCCTCCTCCTCCGCGGTGTAGGCCGCGCGCACCGCAACCGGGACGTCGACCGCGGCAACCGTGGTGATGGTGGCCGGCGGGGAGAGCGTCATCAGCGGCGGCAGCACCGGGTTCACGGGCACCGGCAGCACTTCCGGGTTCGACGGGAGGTTGTAGGTGGCGCACGCCGCGAGGTACTGCTGGATGTTGATCTTCCCCTTGGACTCCGCGTAGGCGAGGCCGCGGCCCTGCACGTTGCCGAGGCCGAACTCCTTGCGGAGGCTCGCCGCGAGCGTCGGGTCAAGGCTGTCGCCGCTGACGTAGTTGCGCTCGGCGGCGTAGGAGCGGAGGAGGAACTCGATCTCGCTGTTCGCGATCCACGGGTTCTCGGCGAAGCAGGCCGCGTAGAAGCGACGGCGCTCCTTGGTGGGGAACGAGGTGCCCATCGGCAGCGGGGTCTTGATGATCTCCGGGAAGCCGGCCTTGGTGATCCGCGCGCTGCTCTCCGCCCACTTCCGGGTGGCGTTCGCGTACGGGAGGTTGGCGGATCGGGCGAGCGCCTGACCGCGGTCGGTGAGCGCGTGGCTCGCCATGTCCGTCAGGATGTAGACGAACTGGACGCTCGTGGGCAACGCGGTCGGCGGGGTGCGGAGATCCCAAGACCAATGGTGGGCCACAAGGAGGCCGTG
>JACCDP010070274.1_pt1 | contig 14628 bp, 10 predicted proteins | sample 7445841 | NCBI WGS metagenome assembly JACCDP01 (sample SAMN15323441, study PRJNA562643) | freshwater metagenome | isolation source: river surface water | place: USA:Blue River Watershed | collected 2017-08-17 | reverse complement strand
TTAATCAAATTGATGATATATCTTTTTTAGAACAACTTCTTGTATCAACAATTAATATTAGTTCGTTAGAAGAATTTACACAACTTGTTAACTCTAATTTACCAGCAGCAGATTAATAAATGTAGGTTGGGTTAAGCGACAGCGCAACCCAACAACAGTATTGATTTATATAAGGTCATTGATTTAATGATGGCTTTATCTGAAGATTTGTAATTAAGTTTTGATCAAAAATTTGCTAACTATCAGGAGTAACGAAAAATGCCACTTGTAACTAATATTGAAAGACGCGCTATAGAAAAAACTCGGAAAGAAACCCAAAAGGAAACTCTGAAAAAAAATATTACTAAACTTTTACAAGTGCGGTTTGGTGATATTCCTGAAAATTTAGTTACCAGCATTAATCAAATTGATGATACATCTTTTTTAGAACAACTCCTTCTATCAACAATTAGCGTTAGTTCCTTAGAAGAATTTGCACAACTTGTTAACTCTAATTTACCAGAATCAGATTAATAAATGTAGGTTGGGTTAAGCAACAGCGCAACCAAACAACAGTATAATGTTAAAATCAAATTATCCACCTTTGGGAATATCAAAAGATGCAAACTCTAATTAGATTAAATATATGGTGAATAATTTATCAATTCCCGAAGATTATCATCATTTTTTTGAGGAACTTAAAGAACGCATCCGCAATGCACAAGTCCGGGCTGCACTGGCTATTAACCGCGAATTAATATTACTTTATTGGCAAATTGGAGCGGATATTTTACATCGTCAACAGCAGCAAAGATGGGGTGCTAAAGTTATAGATAATTTAGCCGCTGATTTGCGAAAAGCGTTTCCGGAAATGAAAGGTTTTTCATCTCGCAATCTTAAATATATGCGGAGTTTTGCAGAAACTTACCAGGATTTTGAATTTGTGCAAGAGGTGCTTGCACAAATTACTTGGTATCACAATATTACCTTAATAGAAAAGGTAAAATCACCAGATGAAAGGCTATGGTATGCAAGACAAACTATTGAGCAAGGATGGAGTCGCAATATATTAGTCCATCAGATAGAAAGTGGACTATATAAAAGGCAAGGTAAGGCTGATACTAATTTTTCTCGCACGTTGCCAAATCCCCAATCTGAACTAGCACAACAGTTATTCAAAGACCCTTATAATTTTGATTTTATTAACTTAGGCAAGGAGGCACAGGAACGAGATTTAGAGAGGGCTTTAATAGAACGTATCCGCGATTTTTTATTGGAATTGGGGGTAGGTTTTGCGTTTGTGGGTAGTCAGTATCATTTGGAGGTGGAAGGGGAAGATTTTTATCTAGATTTATTATTTTACCATTTACGGTTGCGGTGTTTTGTGGTGATTGATTTAAAGGTGGAAGAGTTTAAACCGGAGTTTTCAGGAAAGATGAGTTTTTATGTTTCTGCTGTGGATGAGTTGCTAAAACACCGGGATGATATGCCGACAATTGGGATTATTTTATGTAAATATAAAAAGCAGAAGATTGTTGAATATTCTTTGCGAGATATGAATAAGCCTATCGGGGTTTCTAGTTATCAATTACGGGAGGGTTTACCGGAGAGGTTGCAGGAGAGTTTACCGACTATTGAACAGTTGGAGGCTGAATTAGAAGCGGTAAATGTGGAGGTTGAGGAGGAGTTATGAGGGGAATTATGGTAGGGTTTAGTAAGTTGGGAGAGTGGGAGATTAAAGTAAATTTATGGGGGGTGAGGTATGGAGGTTGACTTATCAAGAATACATACAGCACCACTTGGTACACTTCCGATAGGATGGAATTTGGTAAAACTGAAAGATATCACGATAAAAATAGGCTCAGGGGCAACACCAAGAGGCGGAGATAGAGTATATTTACTTAATCGTAAAAATTTTGCTTTTATCCGAAGTCAGAATGTTTTTAACAGATATTTTAATAGTGAAGGTCTTGTCTTTATATCTGACGAACACGCCACTGAACTTCAAAAAGTATCTGTCTTACCAGGAGACTTATTACTTAATATAACAGGGGATGGAGTTACTTTTTCGCGTGCTTGTATAGTACCAGAAGAAATTCTTCCTGCCTGTGTAAATCAACACGTTTCTATTATTAGACCTAACCCAAAAATATGTGATTCTGGATATCTTCTTTCCTATTTAACTCATCCTTTAATAAAAACTTATATTGAATCATTTAATTCTGGAGGAAGCCGTCGATCAATTACCAAAGGACATATAGAATCATTTCTAATTTCCATTCCCCCACTTTCTGAACAAAAAGCGATCGCTCACATCCTTTCCTCCCTTGATGATAAAATCGAACTAAACCGACAGATGAACGAAACCCTAGAAGCAATGGCCAGGGCTATTTTTAAATCGTGGTTTGTGGATTTCGACCCAGTACACGCCAAAAAGGAAGGAAGGCAACCCGCAGGTATGGATGCAGCAACGGCGGATTTATTTCCTGATGAGTTTGAAGAGTCTTCTTTGGGTTTAATTCCGAAGGGGTGGAGGGTTGGAACAATTGAAACTGAATGTAAATTAATAATGGGACAATCACCAAAATCTGAATTTTACAATACAACTGGTGATGGCTTACCATTTCATCAAGGAGTTACTAATTTTGGAGTACGGTTTCCTACTCACAAAACTTTCTGTAGTGTTTCTGAAAGAATCGCAAATAAAGGGGATATTCTTTTTAGTGTTCGCGCTCCTGTTGGTCGAATAAATATTGCTGATAAAAACCTTATTATAGGTCGTGGTCTTGCAGCACTTAGGCATAATCAAGACTATCAATCTTTTCTTTTATATCATTTGATTCATACCTTTAAAGAAGAGGATTCTATAGGTACTGGGACAATATTTGCATCTGTGACAAGGAAAGAGTTGCAGGAAGTAAAATTAATTGCTCCTAGAGATTTAATTGTTAAAGTTTTTGATGCACAGATTCAAATTATAGATAATATGATTGCTCAAAATGAACAAGAATCTCATATACTCGCCACTCTCCGAGATACCCTATTACCAAAATTGATGTCAGGAGAAATCCGAGTAAAAGAAGCAGAAAAAATCATGGAAAAATTAACTTAAAACAATATGGATATAAACCTACAAAAAGAACTATTTAGCAACACCTATTTACAAGCAGTAACCACAGTCAATTATGCACAACATTAGTCAAGGAGTTCAACCATGAAAATTACTGTCAAAGATCAAGAAACCTTGCAAAATATAGCCCTGGAAAATCTCAGAAATTACTTACAAACTCACGGATGGCAGGAAAATCAACCCTTCTTAAATCATGCCACCATTTGGCATCAATCAGCAACCCCAGAAGATTTTGAAATCTTACTACCTAACCAAGAAAATCTCGGAGATTATCCCCAGCGTATTCAGGAAATAATCGAAATATTAGCAACTGTAGAAAATCGCCCTAGCCTAGAAATTTTAACAGAACTTTTACAGATTATCCCTAACATTAGTACCCAAGGTATTGTGATGGATATTTATACACCTAATTTCGATAAATTAAAGGGTGAAATCACTATTTTAGGAATTGTTTGTCAAAGGTTACAAAAAATTCATACCGAACTAAATAACCAAAATTACATCTTAGCTATTAAAGCCTACCAACAACGTTTACCAATTAGTTTTACAGGTGATTTAGTCAAAGAAAACGACCAGTTTATATTACAAAATCCCCACAACTTCCAAATAGATCATATTTGAATAATTCTGTAGGGGTTTAGCAGTGCTAAACCCTGCCTAAACATCTCTACAATTAATCAATTGTATTTTGAGAATTTTTCACATTATTCAACCAAACCTGTAAATCATTGAGATTATTAAAATCTAATATTGCTTCACTCAAATCTTCTAAAACTGGTAAAGATAAATTAGAAATAAAAGAGCGGTTTTCTGGTGATATTTGTCCAAATTTCTTAGTTAATAGTCGCATAACTAAGTTAACCGCTTCTCCTATTTTTCCTTGTTCACGTCCTTCTTCACGTCCTTGTTCAATTCCTTGTTCTTTAATTTCTCGATAAACTCTGGTTTCTTCTAGTGTAATTCCTAACATTGACTCTACCTCTTTCAGACTAAATTTTTCAAACTTATAAACCATGATAGTAGTAATCATCTCTATTATGGCACGACTTGATAACAATGAGGATTGTTCATTGCTTCTTTTTAATAAATTTCTAGCTGTTTCTGGTGCTTTATCCTCTTTTACTATTGTTAACACCATCAATGCTACCCATATCGGTAATTCTTCAATTTCTCCCAATTCATCTAAATATATTCTATGCACTTGTTCACCATTTAACAATGAACGATGGGGAAATATTTTCTCCTGTTCTATATTCCTAGATGGGTAAATTACCAATACTTGCCAATCACTAAATTTTACACTATTGCGGTAGAAATATAATGATGTTTCAGCAAATATTCTTTCATAGAGTGTTGGATCTTCTTGAAACTGCACCTCACAAAAGTATACTACACCTGGTTCTTCATTTTCCGGTGGCAAAAATACTCCATCTATTTCAAATCTCGGTTCTTTCACTGCTACAGAATCAAAACGATATTTTTCAGCATTTTCGGGAGGGTTTTTTAATAATTCAAAAATTGCTGCCGGAGCTTGTTGAAATAGTTTATAGAAAATAGAATCTCTTTTCACAATTTTATTTAAACCAGTATCTCTATGATTATAGGATATAATAACGTAAGTTGCTAATTATAAATAATTAGATTTATTCTTTTACTAGATCCCCGGGATCTAGAGTCAAAGTCCCCCTTTTTAAGGGGGATTTAGGGGGATAAGAAAGGTTGATACTGATAACTAGCAACTTGGGTTAATAAGTAACCGTTCAGGCGGGTATGGAAGCCAACAAATAGGATATTTACCACTATGGAAAAATTCACCGAATCAATTATTGAACAAGCCACCCTAGACTGGCTATCAGAACTAGGCTACACCTCCTTAAATGGTACAGAAATTGCCCCTGATAGCCCCCAATCAGAACGCCTAGAATATCATGATGTTATCCTCATCAACCGCCTCCAAAATGCCTTACAAACCATCAACCCCCATATTCCCTTTCACGCCATCCAAGACGCAATCAGAAAAATCACCCGCACCGAAACACCAATACTTTATGAAAACAACCGCCGCTTTCATAAATATTTAACAGATGGGGTAGATGTAGAATATCAACAAAATGGACAAACCCAATACAAAACAGTCAAACTAATTGATTTTGATAAAATAGATCATAACGATTGGTTAGTAGTTAATCAATTTCGCGTCAAAGAAACAGGTAAAACCGCCCGGATTCCTGATGTCGTTATCTTCATCAACGGTTTACCCATTGCCGTAATTGAACTCAAAAACGCCGCAGATGAAAACGCTACAATTAAAGGTGCATTCAACCAACTACAAACCTATAAAAACGATATCCCCTGTTTATTTCCCTATAACGAAATTCTCGTCATTTCCGATGGTATTAAAGCCAGAGTCGGTACATTAACCGCCGACTGGGAACGGTTTATGCCTTGGCGTTCTATTGATGGTGAAAATATTATTCCTCAAGGACAAGCAGAATTAGAAACAATTATTAAAGCCATATTTAACCCATCTACTATATTAGATATACTCCGATATTTTATTGTTTTTGAAAGCAAAGACGATATAATTATCAAAAAAATGGCAGGGTATCACCAATATCATGCTGTGAATAAAGCCATTACCTCTACTATCAAAGCCACCCGTCCAGATGGAGATAGAAAAGTGGGTGTAGTCTGGCATACCCAAGGTAGCGGTAAAAGTTTAACAATGGCATTTTATAGTGGGAAACTGATTCAACAACCAGCAATGGAAAATCCCACTTTGGTAATTTTAACAGATAGAAATGATTTAGATGATCAACTTTTTACTACCTTTTCATCCTGTGTTGATTTATTAAGACAAAATCCTGTACAAGCAGAAAACAGGGAAAATCTAAAAGAATTACTCCAAGTAGCATCCGGGGGAATTGTATTTACAACTATTCAAAAATTCGCCCCAGAAACAGGTAACGAATATGAGGAACTTTCCCCCCGACATAATATAGTTCTGATAGCAGATGAAGCACACAGAAGCCAATATGGATTAAAAGCTAAAGTTGTAGTTAAATCTGCCAAGACTGAGAAAAAAGTTTCTTATTTAAACCCTCAAACAAAACCACAACTTAAAGTAGCTGAATCAACAAATACTTATAAATTTGATAATCAAACAGAAAATAAGTTAGAATCTGCTGATATTAAATATGGTTATGCTAAATATTTAAGAGACGCAATACCTAACGCTTCCTTTGTGGGTTTTACAGGTACACCCATTGCCCAAACTGATAAAAATACCACTGCTTTATTTGGAGATTATATAGATATTTACGACATTCAAAGGGCAGTAGAAGATGAAGCTACAGTCAAAATTTACTATGAAACACGATTAGCAAAATTAGATTTAAAACCCTCAGAACTCCCTAAAATAGATTTTGAATTTGAAGAAATTACCGAAGAAGAAGAATTTACTACCAAGGAAAAACTTAAAAGTAAATGGGCAAGATTAGAGGCTTTAGTTGGTGCAGAAAAACGCATTCATCAAATTGCTAAAGATATTATTGAACATTTTGAAAATCGCACCGCAGCACCAGAATTGAGAGATGGTAAAGCCATGATTGTCTGTATGAGTCGCCGTATTTGTGCAGACTTGTATGATGTTATCAAGGAACTAAAACCAGAATGGCACGGTGAAGATGATAACCAAGGAGTAATTAAAGTTATCATGACTGGTTCTGGTGCTGATGATAAAAAAATGCAGCCTCACATCCGCAGTAAACAAGCCCGAAAAGATTTAGCTACCCGCTTCAAAAAAGCCGATGATTCCTTTAAATTAGTCATAGTTCGGGATATGTGGCTCACAGGATTTGATGCCCCAAGTCTGCATACTTTATATGTAGATAAACCCATGCAGGGACACAATTTAATGCAAGCGATAGCTAGGGTAAATCGGGTTTTTAAAGATAAACCAGGGGGGTTAATAGTTGACTATTTAGGCATTGCCGAACAACTCAAAGATGCCCTCAAGGATTATACCGAAAGAGATAGAGGGGAAATGGCAATTGATACTAATATTGCCCTAGCAGTGATGCAGGAGAAATACGAAATTGTCCAGTTTATGTATCATGGTTTTAACTATCAAAAATTCTTTACAGGGAAACCCACAGAACGAGTATCAATCATTCCTGCTGCCCTCAATCATATCTTAGGATTGGCAGATGGTAAACAACGTTATATTAAAGCTGTTGGTGAATTATCCAAAGCCTTTGCTTTAGTTAGTAGTACGGATGAAGGAATCGCAGTTCGGGATGAAGTGGGATTTTTTCAAGCTATCAAAGCAGCAATGGTAAAATATACCACTGGTGAGGGTAAAAGTTCAGAAGATATAAATGCAGCAGTTAGACAAATAGTATCAAAAGCGATCGCTAGTGATCAAGTCATAGATATCTTTACATCCGCAGGATTAAATAAACCAAATATCGCTATCCTCTCCGATGAATTTTTAGAAGAAGTCCGGGGTTTACCCTATCACAACGTGGCATTAGAAACCTTACAAAAATTAATTAATCAACAAATAAAAATCAGTTCTCGGAAGAACCTAATTCTAGCTCGTTCTTTCCGAGAAATGTTAGAAAATACTATCAAACGCTATCAAAACCGTGCCATTGAAACCGCCCAAGTCATCAATGAACTAATTGAACTCGCAAAAGTCATGCGCGAGGCAAAAAAACGGGGTGAAAACTTGGGACTAACTGAAGATGAAACCGCTTTTTATGATGCCTTAGAGGTAAATGATAGTGCGGTGATCAATTTAGGAGATGATACACTCAAAGCGATCGCTCGTGATTTAGTCAAAGCGATTCGTGCTAATTTAACCATTGATTGGACAGTGAAAGAAAATGTCAGAGCTAAATTACGAGTGACAATTAAACGATTATTGAAAAAGTATGGTTATCCCCCAGATAAACAGGAGAAGGCAACTTCCACAGTTTTAGAACAAGCAGAGTTATTGTGTAAAGATTGGGTGAATTAGTGCTTTTAAAAGCACTAAAAGCATATCAAAGCGGTGATGTTCAAGTGTTAGATGCAGGAAAACCGCCCCAGGCATACCAACAAAGTCGAGAATTTAATCAATTTCTTGAGATTTCCAAGGTAGTGGATCAACGGAAAGTCCGTTAACATATAAGCCCCAGTGTAAATGAGGTCCAGTGGATGCACCAGTTGAGCCTACAGCACCAATATTTTGCCCTGCTTTGACAAAATCACCTTCTTCGACGTTAATGCGGCTTAAGTGCATAAAAATGCTAACTACTCCTTGACCATGATCAATGCCAACTACATTACCATGAACCCTAAAACCTTGAGATACTCTACCAACTAAAGCGACTCTACCGGCGGCTGGACTAATGACTGCTGAACCCTCTGCACCTGCGTAGTCTTGTCCCCGATGGTAATAGTCTTGGGCAAATTTGCCGTTGTAGTAGCGACGGACACCATATCTGGTGGATGTACGTCCAGCATTAGGGGTAAGAAAGGGGCCATTCCAGTATTTTTCAGGGGTTTGTAAGGCTTTTAATTCTTTTGCTCGTGCCAGTTCATACTCGGTGGCTTGTACTCCTGCTTTTCCAGGTGGCAGGGTAATGCGTTGGACGGGAAATTGGCGATCGCTCACTTGTACCGCTAAATTTTTTTCTTGTTCACCTTCAGAAATTCTAATTGTTCTCGCTCCCGCCTTTTCTAAGGGTGTGGTAGGAATAAAAGAACGATATTTACGCGGTGCTATGGCAAAAGTTGGATATCTTTTGTCTCCAACTGTTACCGTAGGATTACTAATTTGTTCTTGCTCATCTGCGCTAATTACTACAGAAATTGTATCTCCTAAGCGGGGATTTTTCGGTATTACCTGTACCTCTAAAGCTGCTGCCGGTAAGCCTAAACTCCAAGGAACTGTGGCAAGTATACCTATGAGGATTTTGGCAGGATTAATGATACTAAAATTCTGTAATTTCTGCTGTGGATGAATACTATTAGTCATGGTAATCCTCTGTTTATCAACAATTTTTTGCTGCTGTTAATCAACAGACTATTTTATGTTAGTTTCTGTTTCCTGAATAATAATTTATATAGGAATAATATTTGATTTATGAAAAGATACGGAGGGTGCATTAGATATTACAAATCTGTTTATTGACAAAATTTATGCATTCTGACGTGGTGGTTGAGCCTATCAAACCATGGTTGGTGAGCCTGTCGAACCACATCCTACAATACCTAATTGTTTTCAAAATTCAAATAGGAGTCCTATAGCAGCGTAAGTATTCAGTTATAGCCATCATTCACATCCAGATCCCCGACTTCTTTGATTGATTGTGTCTATAAATGATAAATTGATCACAGAAATCGGGGATCTTTTTACCTTACCTGAATCCTGACTTTAAAACATATCCGCAGGATCAGCAGATTGCAGTTTATTGGTAGCAATTGCCCCAGATATAGCACACATAATTATTGTTAATAATAAAACTTGTAATCCACGTATAATCGTCATATACATGGGTAAATTTGTTGCTGTTCTTGTTAGCTGATAAAGTCCTAAAGACACTGCTACACCTGGTAAAAATCCTAATGCTGCTAAAATCAGAGCTTCTTCAAAAATTATGGTTAATAAATAGAAATGAGGATATCCTATAGCTTTAAAAGTTGCATATTCTCGCAAATGGGCATTAACATCTGTAGAAAGGATTTGATAAACAATAATTACTCCTACTACAAATCCCATGGATACACCCAGATTAAAAATAAATCCGATAGGGGAATTACTACTCCAAAATTGATTTTCAAATTCAATAAATTCAGAGTGAGTTAAAACTCTGACATCATCTTTTAAATACGCCTTTAAATCGGCAACAACTTGATTAATCTGATAACCGGATTTGATTTTAACCAAGCCAATACTCACACTACTTGTAGGCTGTCTAGCAAAGATTTGGGAAAAGTTATCAGCACTGGTAATTAAACTACCATCGGCGGCGAAGGAAGCACCAATTTTAAATAAACCACCTATGGTAATTGTACTACCATTAATTTCAGTAGTGACGGTTTTACCTGCTTGAATTTCTTCAATGGCTTGTTGATATTTACCTCTAGCAGCACGATCAAATAAAACTGTATTTGGTAATTTAATTTTGTCTAATTGCTCGTTAATTTCTGGTAAATTAAAAGCTGGTCTATTGGGATTAATACCAATAATCAAAACTCCTGTTTCTAACCGTGTTTGGGGATTTTTCCAAATTATATGATTACAATACATCGCCTCAGCAGATTTCACTCCTGGTATATCCATTGCTTGATAAAGTCGTCTACGGGAAAAGGTAGACATACTTTGTAAACTTCGCGCTTGGGGACTAATCAGAATAATATCTGTTGCTAAACTACGATGTAATCTAGTATTGCTATCATATAAAGCAGTTTGAAAACCTAACTGCATAAACATGAGAACATCAGCAAAAGCAATTCCTGATACTGCTACTAATAAACGACTTTTTTCATGGGTAAGTTGTAACCATCCTAAAGGTGTTCTGCGTCTGAATTTTTGCAAAATATTAAACATAGAATTTGAGGATAAAAAGCAAGTAATAGGAGTTCAGGAGTATGGCTATAGCAGGTGACAGGTGACAGGTGCTACGCCACGGTGACAGAGTTGAAAGATATGATGGTGTATAGTTTTTTAGGTAAATTCTGTATCTCATTCAAGTGCATACCGCTATAACACCATGCTATGCCTTCGGCACACTACGTGAACGCTATCAGGAGTTCAGGAGGAAGAAGAAAATTTTCCCTATTCCCTGAATCCTTATCTTTTAACTAATTACCTCATTAAAGAGAAATAATTACTTTAACTTGCATATTGGTAAATTTAGCTGCTTGCTGACTAGAGGCTTTATTTAATCGAATATAAACTTTGATAATTCTATTATCAATGTTACTAGTAGGATCGGTATTATTGAGATTTTGCTGTTGCACTTGTAAATTAATTCGTTCTACTGTTCCTTGTAATTCTTGATCAAAAATATCTCCAACTATTCGCACTTCTTTCCCTTGAATAATTTTAGTGATATCACTTTCATAAACTTCCGCGACTACATACATCTGACTAGTTTTACCAATGTCAACAATGCCATTATTAGTAATTAATTCTCCTGGACGAGTATGTATTTCAAATATTTGTCCATTTTGAGGGGATTTAACATAAGCTTTTTGGAGATTAATAACGGCTTTTTTGACTACAGTTTCCGCACGATTTAATTCTGATAAAGCAGCTTCTATATCTACTTTCCTAACCTCAGAAATTTGATTAAGTGTGGCAGTAGCTTCTTTGATTCTTTCTTTAGCACTTAATTCTAGTTTTTTTAACTGTGAATTAGCCGATTGGAGACTTTTTTTAGCAGTTTCTAAGTTTAAGACCTTACTATCTTTTTGGGAAGCGGAAATTGCCCCTTGTATATATAATTCCTGATAACGTTTATTTTCAGATTCCGCATTGATTAATTCCGCTCGCAATTTTTCTACTGTTGCTTTTTGAGCATCAACATCACCTATACCTTCTGCGGTTAATCTATCAATGATCGCTTTTTGGGCGGCAATTTCTCCCTGTTTAGCACCTGCTTGAATTTGGGCTATTTTGGATTTAATTACCTTAACTTGTGCTTGAGCTTCTGTTAATTCTGCTTGCAAGTTATCTCTATTATCCAAAATAGCAATTACTTGTCCAGCTTTGACCATTTCTGCCTCTTTAACTAATATTTTTTCGACTCGACTTCCCGCTCCTGAAACTGGTGCTGATAATTTAATCACTTCTCCCTGTGGTTCAATTATCCCCAGTGCAGTGACGGTTTTTATCTTGGGTGTTAATGCTTGAGTATCTACTGGTTTTTGAGTATCTATATCCCGAAATTTAAGGACAATAAAAATACTAATACTTGCTACAGATAAAGAGGCCAGCATGGCAATAGCGATCGCTATTCGCAGTAGAGACTGAGAAGATAATGAACTTTGTACTTTGTGGTTTTGCACAACTGCATACCTTTTCAGTGCTGTTTCCAAATTAGTTGATGAAAAGTTAATCCTTAAATCAGATTTGGTAGAAGACCATAAAAGTCTAGAAAACTTGACAATATGGATGGAAACTAAATCAATTAATTTAGTTCAATTATTGTCTAACAAATTACAAATTACTTTGAGATTTTTGACAACAATGAACATTTAGTAATAATATGCCGAAATCAAAAGTCAGATCGTTAGCCAATTACAGTTTTAGTGAAATTAGTGTAAGCAAGTAGACAAGAATAAATCAAAGTATATTAAATAACTATCAGTACAGCACAGCGTAAATAAAACAACCATTCTCAATCACTAAAAAGCTTACGCCATATTATTTTTGACTTTTGACTTTTGACTTTTGACTTTTGACTTCCGCCTTGCGGTACTAAGTAGTTGTGCAAAATAAATTTCATATTGAGGAAAGGTGCTACGCCACGGTGACAGACAAGAGATACAGAGATTTCTCTTGTTTTCCCCAATGTGCAATTAATTTTTCTCAGGTACTTATCAGTTCGCTGATTTTAAAATAATCCGCGTTTGCCATTAGGACGTACAGTTAACCAGTTAGTCTTAGCTGAAGCTAATTGTTCATCGCTTATTCTTGCACCAGTCAGATTAGCACCGGATAAATTAGCACCTCGCAAATTAGCTTGACTTAAATAGGCTTGACTGAGATTCGCTCCTCTTAAATCTGCTCCTTCTAAATCCGCATTGCTAAAATAAGCTTTGCTTAAATCTGCATCTTTAAAATTTGCATCTTTTAAACTGGCTCTGCCAAAATCCGTGTTATGAAGATTAGTGCCTTGAAAATTGGCTTTATAAAATTGAGCCGCATAAAAATTAGTACCTGATAAATCAGTATTGGTTAGGATTAAGCGCGTAAAGCTATGAGAAGCAAAATCCCGTCTTCCTTTCTCGTAAGCACTCAAGAGACTTTGAGAATCTAATTTTCTCGGACTGGAAGAACCACTATTATTAATATTATTACCATCGCTAGAATTAGATTTATAACCAGTTTCTCTATTGGGAATAGATCCATATTTCCGTTCTGTACCGTCTGGTGTCTTACCTCTTCTGGCTCGAATAGATGCGGCTATCTTGGATACACCAGCATCATTTTGATCACGGGTAGAATTAAGAGAATGAACGGCATTAATTCCCAAATCTCTCTTATGGGCTGTTGGTTCTGGCTGACTGCCCCCAGGTTTAGATAATAAGCCTTGGGCTAAACTATCTAAATAAGGTTCCATATCCAAAGCTCGCAATACTTCCTGAGGTGATTGGTAACGATTCCGTAATGACACCTCCAGCATTTTTTTCAAGACCTTGGTTAAATGCTCACTGATATCTACTAAATGATCCCACATCATGTCCCCAGTCGTGGGATTATATTCCAAATCTTTAGGAATTTTAGCCGTCAACAGATAAATACAAGTTACGCCCAAAGCATAAATATCACTGGCATAAACCGGACGCATGGCCATTTGTTCTGGAGGGGCAAAACCAGGAGTGCCAATAGCATAAGCGGTGAGCGCTGTTTGTCCTGATTGATTGGCGGCTACTTGGTTAACTTGGGTTTTCACTGCACCAAAATCAATTAGTACCAATCTGGCATCTTGAGAACGACGGATGAGGTTAGCAGGTTTAATATCACGGTGAATTACTTGTTGGTCATGAATATATTGGAGTAATGGTAAAACTTCACTTAAAAATTGTCTTACCCCAGCTTCACTATAAACTCCGTTTTTCTTAACCTCTTGTTGCAGAGTAAAACCGCTTACATATTCTTGAACTAAATAGAATTGTGCATTATCTTCAAAATAGTCTAGTAGCCTTGGTATTTGTGGATGATTGCCAATTTTACCGAGGGTTTCTGCTTCTCTCGCAAAAAGATTCCGTGCCATTTGCAATATGTATGGGGTTGTCCCTGACGGACGTAATTGCTTAATTACACAAGGGGGTTTACCTGGTAGATTTTCCTCTACGGCTAAAAATGTTGCGCCAAAACCACCCTGACCGATTGGTTTAATCACCCGAAAGCGATCGTGCAACAACAATGGTGAGCCACAAGCTTGACACCTTTGACTGGATACTGAATTTTTGGGATTGGGACAGGTGGGATTTACACAGTAGCTCATGCACTCTTAACTCGCTGCACGAATTATAACGGGTATAATGACGATCTTATTAGATTATGGAGAGCAAATTCCACTTTTTACCAGGTTATTTATGCGGGAATTTTGGGAAAAACTTCCTGAAGTTATCCTGATATTACTGTATATTCATAATTATACTTAACTGCTATTTGACACTCCCCGGTCTAAAGACACGGGGATTCTACATTCATCGTCAAAACTTGCTCAACCAGGTTTGCACCAAGTAGAGTAGAGGCTTCAACTCCTGTAGCGTTACTTTGGGGATGCCCTCCC
>JACCDP011372599.1_pt1 | contig 14629 bp, 15 predicted proteins | sample 7445841 | NCBI WGS metagenome assembly JACCDP01 (sample SAMN15323441, study PRJNA562643) | freshwater metagenome | isolation source: river surface water | place: USA:Blue River Watershed | collected 2017-08-17 | reverse complement strand
GCGCCGAGCGCATGCTCGACACGACGGTGAGCATCAATCGCGACGGCACGTTCATCGTCGCCGGGCCGGCGTACGAGGACGGCATCCTGGTGCTGCCGCTGCGCGCCCACTACTGACCCCGGGAGGACCCATGCGTCTCGGCCTGCTCCTGCCCCTCGCCCTGTCCGCCTGCATCGTCCGCGCGCACCGGGACGACGCGCCGGAGGCCGCCGCCGACGGTCCCCGCCGTCCCTTCGAGGAGTCGCTCGGCACCACGTCCACCGCGACGGCGACCGACACGGACCCGGCGACCGACACGGCAACCGCCACAGCGACCGACACAGCGACGGCGACCGGGACCGATACGGCGATCGACACCGACTGCGCCACCACGCCCCTGCACGTGGCGCGGGTCACCGCAGCGCCCGGCACGACGCCCTGGATCCCCGGCGGGGATGTCACCGTCGTCGCGCGGCTGGAAAATCGCGGCACCACGGACTTCATGGCGTACCCCGGGGTACGCGTGACCGCCGACTCGGCGGACGTGACGACGCCCAGCGACTCGCAGGTGCTCTACGGGCTGTTCGCGGGCCAGGCGCTGGACCTGAGCTTCACGTTCTCCGCTTCCGCCGGCGCCACGCCGGGCATGGTGACGTTCACCGCGGAGACGACGGCCCTACATTGCGACGAAACGGGCCGTTGCCCGCCGCCGTGCCCGGTCTCGACGACGCTCGACCTGATCGCGGCGGGACGCTGACCATGACCCTCTTCGAGAAGATCATCGCCCGGGAGATTCCGGCGAACATCGTGTACGAGGACGCCTGGTGCGTCGCGTTCCGGGACATCTCGCCGCAGGCGCCGACGCACATCCTCGTCGTGCCGCGCACCCCCATCCCGATGCTGTCGCAGGCAGACGCCGCGCACGCGGAGCTGCTCGGACGCTGCATGCTCGCAGCCGCCGCCGTCGCGGCGCAGGAGAAGCTCGACGGCTACCGCGTCGTCGTCAACAACGGCGAGAGCGCGGGCCAGACCGTCTTTCACCTGCACCTGCACATCCTCGGCGGCCGCCGCATGTCCTGGCCGCCCGGCTGAACGGACCGGGGGAGGCCACGACCGGTGCGCCCTCCGCCCCGGCGCCACACCGGTTAGCCCGACCGGCGGAGGCACCATGGCCGTCAACCGCGCCGGCATCGTCGACCGCAACTTCCTCGCGCTCCTCGACGAGCTGGTCGAGGGCCCCGCCCGCGGCGACCTGGACGCGCCCGTGCGGCCCGGGACGGATCTCTCCGCGCGGGAGGCGTTCGCGCTGTTCGAGAGCCAATTGGAGAGCCGTCACCTCGACCTCGCGGCGCGTGCGCTCAAGGCCCGCAACGAGTGCTTCTACACCATCGGCAGCAGCGGTCACGAGGGCAACGCCGTCGTCGCAGCGGCCTCGCGTCCCGACGACCCGGCGTTCCTGCACTACCGCTCCGGCGCGTTCTTCGTGCACCGCGGCCGGCAGGTCCCCGGCGCCACGCCGGTGATGGACGTGCTGCTCGGGCTCGCCGCGAGCTCCGACGAGCCGATCGCCGGTGGACGCCACAAGGTATTCGGAAGCCTGCCGTTGCAGGTGCCGCCCCAGACGAGCACCATCGCGAGCCACCTTCCCAAGGCGATGGGCATGGCGCTCGCCCTCGAGCGCGCAAAGCGCCTGGGCCTCGCCGACGCGGACGACGATCGCATCGTGATCTGCACGTTCGGCGACGCCAGCGCCAACCACAGCACGGCCGCGGGCGCGATCCACGCCGCGGAGTGGCACGCCCACCAGGGCAAGGCGTGCCCGGTGCTGTTCGTGTGCGAGGACAACGGCATCGGCATCAGCACGCCGACCCCGCAGGGGTGGATCGCGACGCAGTACGCCGGCCGACCGAACCTGGGCTACGTCTCCGGCGACGCGCTGGACCTTCCGGACGCCTGGGAGGCCGCGCAGGCCGCCGTCGCCTGGGTGCGCACGCATCGCGCGCCGTGTTTTCTGCACCTGCGCACGGTGCGGCTCATGGGACACGCCGGCTCGGACGTCGAGACGACGTACCGCTCGACCGACGAGCTCGCCGCGGCCGAATCGCTCGACCCGCTGCTGCGCACGGCGCGCCTGCTCGTCGAGGGGGGCTGGATGCGCCGCGACGAGGTGCGCGGCCTCTACGAGGACATCCGCACGCGCATCGCCGCGCTGGGCGAGGAGGCGATCCGCCGCCCGAAGCTCACGCGCGCGGACGAGGTGCTCGCCCCGCTCGCGCCCCGCACCCCGGACGCGGTCGCGCAGGAGTCCCGACGGATGGCGGACGCCGAGCGACGTCGCGTCCACCACGGCGGCGCGTTGCCGGAGGACGACAAGCCCAAGCACCTCGCGGTCCAGATCAACCGCGCGCTCGGGGACCTGCTGCTCGCGCATCCAGACGCGCTCATCCTGGGCGAGGACGTGGGACGCAAGGGCGGGGTCTACAACGTCACCTCGGACCTGCAGAAGCGTATCGGGAGCGAGCGGGTCATCGACACGCTACTCGACGAGCAGACCATCCTCGGCATGGCGCTCGGTGCGGGGCAGGCCGGGCAGTTGCCGTTCCCGGAAATCCAGTACCTGGCGTACTTCCACAACGCCTGCGACCAGATCCGCGGGGAGGCCTGCTCGCTGCAATACTTCTCGCAGGGTCAGTTCCGCAACCCGATGGTCGTGCGGATCGCCGGCTACGCCTACCAGAAGGGCTTCGGGGGCCACTTCCACAACGACAACTCGGTCGCGGCGCTGCGAGACATCCCGGGTCTCGTCATCGCAAGCCCGTCGCGCGGCGACGATGCGGCGGCGATGCTGCGCACCTGCGCGGCGGCGGCGCGGGTCGACGGCGCCGTCTGCGCGTTCCTCGAGCCGATCGCGCTGTACATGACGCGCGACCTGCACGCCGACGGCGACGGCCTCTGGGCGACGAACTACCCGGACGCCGCGCACCACGTCCCCATCGGGGTCGGACGCCACTACGGCGACGGCGACGACCTCACGATCGTGTCCTGGGCGAACGGCCTCTGGATGAGCCTCCGCGTCGCGAAGGTGCTCGAGGAGGTGCACGGGATCCGCGCGCGGGTGCTGGACCTGCGGTGGCTCAACCCGCTGCCCGTCGAGGACATCGTGTCCGCCGTCTCCGCCACCGGGAAGGTGCTCGTGGTCGACGAGTGCCGACGCACCGGCGGGATCAGCGAGGCGGTGTTCACCGCCCTGGTCGACGCCGGCGTGAAGGCCTCGATGGCACGCGTGGCCGGACACGACGTGTACATTCCCCTCGGCGCCGCCGCGAACCTCGTCCTCGTGCAGGAGGCCGACATCCTGCACGCCGCCCTGGCCCTCGCGACGGAGACGGCCCGATGATGCGCGTGATGCTCGTGTGCCCCGGGCGGGGAAGCTACAGCCGCGAGACACTGGGAAGCCTGCGTCCGACGCCACGTGTCCAGGCCGCGGATGCCTTCCGCGCGTCGCTGGGGCGACCGACGCCCAGCGAGATGGACGCGGCGGCGACGACGAGCAGCCGCCTCCACGTCGCGGGCGAGAACGCCAGCATCCTCACGATGACCTGCTCGCTCGCCGACGCCGACGCGCTGCGAGATGTATCGGTGTGTTGCGTCGTCGGGAACAGCATGGGCTGGTACACCGCGCTCGCGGTCGCGGGGGCCCTGCCGCTGCACGACGCGTTCACCCTCGTCGAGACGATGGGACAGTATCAGGCGGACAACGTCATCGGCGGCCAGATGCTCTATCCGCTGGTCGACGCGGATTGGGCGCCGCTCCCCTCCCCCGAGCTCGACGCGGCGCTCCGGGAGATCCCGGACCTCCATTGGAGCATCCGTCTCGGCGGCCAGGCCGTGATCGGCGGGACGACGGAGGCACTCGCGGCGCTCCAACGGCGCCTGCCTCCGCGCAAGGTCGGAGATCGCGACGCCCCGATGCAGCTTCCCCTGCACAGCGCCTTCCACACGCCGCTGATGCACGAGACCTCCGTGCGCGCGCGGGCCGAGCTGTCCGGGCTCGGGTGGCGCGCACCCGACGTGCCCCTGATCGACGGTCACGGCACGATCCACCGCCCACGCTGGGCCGATCCTGGGCGGCTGCGCGACTACACGCTCGGCGCGCAGGTGACGGAACCCTACGACTTCGGGCTGGGGCTCCGTACGGCGCTGCGAGAGTACGCGCCGGACGCGATCGTGCTGCTCGGCCCGGGCGGGAACCTCGGGGGCGCCACTGCGCAGGTGCTCCTCGGCGAAGGCTGGCGAGGCCTGCGCACGAAGGCCAACTTTCTCGCGATGCAGGCCGAGATGCCCTTCGTGCTCAGCATGGCGCGGCCGGAGCAACGCGCCCGCGTCACCGGCCCGTCGTGACGACCGGGGCGGACCGCGCCGCCGCGGTCGAGGCCATGGACCTGAAACACCTTCCCCGCGCGGGCTGGGCACGGGTCGGTGTCTCGAGCCACGCGGCACGGACCGACGCATACGATGTATCGGTCGAGAGCGTCGCGGCCCATAGCTGGGGCGTCGCGTTCCTGGCACTCCTGCGGTGCCCCCCGGAGCTCGACCGACAACGGGTGCTCACGATGGCGATCCTGCACGACCTCGCCGAGGTCCGGGTCGGCGACCTGACACCCCACGACGGTGTGCCGGCCGACGAGAAGCACGCACGTGAACGCGCTGCGATGCACGCGTTGCTCGGCCATCGACCGGACCTGCTCGCTGCGTGGGAGGAAGCGGAGGCGTGTGTCACACCCGAAGCGCGCTTCGTGAAGGTGCTGGACCGGGCAGACATGGGACTGCAAGCCGAGCGATACATGCGAGCCGGGCATGATGTGTCAGAGTTTCTCGCGGTGACCCGGGACGCGCGCGCGACGCTCTTCCCCTGAGGGTCAGCGACGCGGCAGACGGCTCGGCCCGCTGTGGACGACGAGCCGTGCGGGCACCCGCGCCGGCAGGCCGTCCAGCTCGACGGTCGCATAGCCCGCGCGCTCGAAGGGACGCGCGCCGGGTGGCTCCCCGAGCAGCTCGCACAGCAGATCTCCGAGCGTCGGCTGATGACCGACCAGCACCGGCTCGGTATGCATCGCCGCCGCCTCGAGAATTCCCCCGTGGTCGCCCCGCGCCAGCGCCCGCACCGCCACGAACGGAACCGAGGGAAAGCGTCGCGCCACGGCCTGCGCGGTCTGCGTCGTGCGCACGTAAGGGCTGTACAGGATGGCGCCGGGGGCCCATCCGGTCGCGCACCACGCGTCGAGCACCGCCTCGAGCTCGGCCACGCCCTCGGGCGTCAGGGCGCGCGCGGCGTCGGAGGCCGCGTGGTCCTCGGCGATTCCATGACGAAGCAACGACAGACGCACCCGTACCTCCCGCGGCGAACCGCACGCCGCGCCTAACGCGACCCGAACGCGGGCGGGCGGATCACCACCCCCGTCGCGCGTGCCGCGTGGGCGACCGCCGTCACGAGGTTCATGTCGTCGCACGCATCCGCGAGGGCATGGGCGGCACGCACCTGGGCCTCCACGGCCCCGGCGGCCCCGCGCACATGGGCGAGCCGCGCCTCCGCGAGATGCAGCAGCACCCGCCCACGCACATCGTCCTGCGCCGCGTGCCGCGCGCCGAGCGCGAGGCTGTGCGCCGCGGCGTCGAGCTGCCCCCCCTCGAGCTGCGCCTGCGCACGCTTGATACATCTCGACACACGCTCGGCATCGTCGGGGGCGTCATGGAGCAGCGTCGCATCGTCCTGCTCGCGGAGCACACGGTCCTCGGCGCGACCCGCCTCGGCGACCCGCGCAGCCGCGAGGCTCGCGTGGATGCCGTCCTGCAGCGTGCGCAGCGTACGCACCCCGTCGACATCTCCGGCATCCCGCGCGTGGCGGATCGCGTCCCGCACCGCGTCGGCCGCCTCTTCGACCCGCCCCAGCGCCCGCAGGGCCTGCGCGCGCCACGCCTCGGTGCGGGCACGCACGCCGACCGGCGCATCGGGGGGGACGCCCGCCACGTGCGTCAGCACCTCGTCCCAGCGGGACTCCCGCAGCGCCCGCAGCGCCTCCGTGACGGCATCGTCGCCCGACATGACCGCCCTGTACGCGCTTCCGCGCCGGGGCGCAACGCTCAGGCGAACCCGCGCCCCCGTCCCGCCACGACCCCGAGGCGACGCAACCGCGCCGCGAGCCGCTCGGAACCCGTCGCGCGCCACGCCTCGTAGACCCGCACGACGGCGGCGTCATCGTCCGCGGTGTCCTCCCGCACCTCCGCGAGCACGTCGGCGCAGGCGTCGAACTCCGCGGCGAGCTCCTGAAACGCGGCGCGCCATTGCGTCGCGGGGCTCGTGCGGGCCAGGACCCCATACGCGCTCGCGCCCATGGCGGTGCAATAGCTGCGCGACACGCGTCGCCTGCCGAGGGATTCGACGAACACCCCCGCGACGAGGAGTGCCGCCTCGCCGAGCCGCTGCCAATGGACGTGGGCGCGACCCGCCGGCGCGCGGAGCGCCTCGTGCCGGAGCTCCACGAAGGTCGAATCCGGCGGTCCACGGCCAGGTTCCGCCGATTCGGTCAGGACCCCGGCGAGGTACAGCCGCGTGGGCTCCCCGATCCCGGCCGCCTGATCGCGCGCCGCCGTGTCGACGCGGGCGCGGAAGAAGTCGAAGAGCGCGCCCCGGCCTCCCGTGGTGTCGTCCACCTGCACCTCCTGGCTCCTGAAAAAAGTGTACACCGGTCGCTTGACGGCCGCGACAGGGTGCCTACCTCCACCCTGCCCAAACACCCCACCGGTCCCCCGACCGGCCAACCCCCTGGCCCCCCGGGATCGTCCCGGAGCCGCACGGAGAAGCTGCGATGAACGTCCGTCCCATGTTCGACCGCATCCTCGTCAAGCGTACCGAGGAGCCCAGCAAGACCAAGTCCGGCCTGTTCCTCCCCGAGGCCGCCAAGGAGAAGCCCGCCGAGGGCACGGTGCTCGCCATCGGCCAGGGCCGCCTCTCCGACGACGGTCGTGTCACGCCGCTGGCCGTGAAGGTCGGCGACCGCGTGCTCTTCGACAAGTACGCCGGCACCGAGATCAAGATCGAGGGCGAGGATCGGCTGATCCTCCGCGAGGAAGAAGTCCTCGGCGTCCTCGACTAGTCCTCTCCCCACCTTCCCACCGGGGGCGCGCGCCTCCACGGAGATCCCATGGCTGCCAAGCAGATCCTCTTCGACACCACCGCCCGCAACAAGATCCTCACGGGCGTCGACACCCTCGCGAACGCCGTCAAGGTGACGCTCGGCCCGAAGGGCCGCAACGTCGTCATCGAGAAGTCCTGGGGCGCGCCGGTCGTCACCAAGGACGGCGTGACCGTCGCGAAGGAAGTCGAGCTCGAGGACAAGTTCGAGAACATGGGCGCCCAGATGGTGAAGGAGGTCGCCTCCAAGACCTCCGACGTCGCGGGCGACGGCACGACCACCGCCACGGTGCTCGCCCAGGCGATCTTCCGCTCCGGCGTGAAGCTCGTGGCCGCCGGCCACAACCCGATGGACCTCAAGCGCGGCATCGACAAGGCCGTCGTCGCGATCACCGCCGACCTCAAGGGCCAGTCCCGCCCGGTCGCGGACAACCGCGAGATTGCCCAGGTCGGCACCATCTCCGCGAACGGCGACGTCGAGATCGGCACGATCATCGCGAACGCGATGGACAAGGTCGGCAAGGAAGGCGTGATCACCGTCGAGGAGAACAAGGGCCTCGAGACGGAGCTCAAGACCGTCGACGGCATGCAGTTCGACCGCGGCTACATCAGCCCGTACTTCGTGACCGACGCGGAGCGCATGGAGGTCACCCTCGAGGACCCGTACATCCTCCTCCACGAGAAGAAGCTCTCCAGCATGCGTGAGCTCATCAAGCTCCTGGAGAAGGTGCACGCCGCCGGCAAGCCGGTGCTCATCATCGCCGAGGACGTCGAGGGCGAGGCGCTCTCCACGCTCGTCGTGAACAAGCTCCGCGGCACGCTGCAGATCGCGGCGGTGAAGGCGCCGGGCTTCGGTGACCGCCGCAAGCAGATGCTCGAGGACATCGCGGTGCTCACGCAGGGCCGCCTGATCGCGGAGGAGCTCGGCCTCAAGCTCGAGAACCTCGGCCTCAACGACCTGGGCCGCGCCCGCCGCGTCACGATCTCCAAGGAGAACACGACGATCATCGACGGCGCCGGCACCGCGGACGCCATCAAGGCCCGCGTCGCCCAGATCAAGGCGCAGATCGAGGAGACCACCTCGGACTACGACCGCGAGAAGCTCCAGGAGCGCCTCGCGAAGCTCTCCGGCGGCGTCGCGGTGATCCGCGTCGGCGCGGCGACCGAGGTCGAGATGAAGGAGAAGAAGGCCCGCGTCGAGGACGCGCTCCATGCGACCCGCGCGGCCGTCGAGGAGGGCATCCTCCCCGGTGGCGGCGTGGCGCTCATCCGCGCGCAGCGCGTGCTCGACGGCCTCGCGGTCGACGGCGACCAGCGCTTCGGGGTGGAGATCATCCGTCGCGCGGTCGAGGAACCCCTCCGCCAGATCGTCATGAACGGTGGCGGTGAGCCCTCCATCACGCTCGAGAAGGTGCGCGAGGGCACCGGCGGCTTCGGCTTCAACGCGGGCACCGGCGCGTTCGAGGACCTCTACGCCGCCGGCGTCATCGACCCGACGAAGGTCACCCGCGCCGCGCTCGAGCACGCCGCGTCCGTGTCCAGCCTGCTCCTCACGACCGAGGCGATGATCGCCGAGTTCGTCGAGGAAGAGGGTGCCGGCGCCGGTCACAGCCACTAGTACGGGCGTCCCACGAAGCTCCGGGTGCGTGCGCCCGGAGCTTCGTCGTTTCTGCGCGCCGCCCCGCGCGCGTTAGGAATCCACATGGCCGCCTCCGCCCTGCTCGCGCTGCTCCTCGCCCGAACGGCCGCCGCGGCGGACCCGCACGTCCCCTCCGAGCCCGGACATCCCTGGCTGGCCCGCGACGTCGCAGGACTTGGCGTCGGGCTGCTCCTCGGTGAACCGTCCGGCCTGTCGCTCGCCTGGCAGCCTCACGACGGCCGCCTGCGCACGACCGGGGCCGTGGCGTGGAGCTTCGGACGACCGGGGGTGGACCTGCACGCCGAAGCCGGGCTGGAGGTGCTCGACGTGGCCGTTCGTGCGCTGCCGGACCTGCACGTCCGGGCCACCGTCGCGGCCGGCCCCCGCCTGCGCATCGGGGACCCTCCCGGGGACGGCGACCCGTCCAACGCCGATCTGGGGCTTCGAATCCCGGTCGCGGTGCGGCTCACCCACGTCGGCGCGCCGTTCGAGCTGTTCGCCGAGCTGGCGCCGGGCGCGGTGGTGACCCCCGCGACGACGCTGTTCGTGGACGTCGCCGTCGGGGCGCGCGTGTACGTGCCCGCGGCGCGCTGAGCACGATGCGCACCGGTCCTCGGCCCGCCTCGGCCCGCATCCCGGCCCTGCTCGTCGCGCTTGCCGGGCTGACGCTCGGCTGCGGCGCGCCCGCGGAGCCACCGTCAGCCCTGCCGCCGCTTCCGACGCGCGTGACGGGCGACTCTCTCCCGGCGCCCGGCGTCGTCCGCCCGCGACGCACGCTCTCGATCGCGGTGACCGGCGAGGTTCGCGGCGAGGTCGAGCCGTGCGGATGCCCGACCACGCCCTACGGCGGCTTCGCACGGCGCCAGCGGCTGCTCGACGCCCTGCGCGCCGAGGGTCCGCCGGTGTTCGTGCTGGACGCCGGAGAGATGCTCGTGAAAGCGCTCCGCGTCGAGGAAGCGGCCGAGCGACGCAGCCGCGCCGAGGCCGTGCTCGACCTGGCACGAACGACCGGTCTCGACGCCTGGGCCGCCTCCCCCGTGGACCTCGACGCGGCGGGGGCGGCGCTCATGAAGACGCACGGCGCGCTCGCGGCGGGGTGGGAGCGAGAGGGATTCCCCGCGCGACGCATCGTTGCGCGCGATGGCGTACGGCTCGGAATCATCGGCCTTCCCGCGCCGGCGGACGGTGCGGCGGCGCGCCAGGAGGGCGGCGCGATCGACGTGGTCCGCGCGGCCCTCGGGACGGACGCGGATGCCTGGGTGGTGCTCTCCAATGCCGGCGACGCGGTGAACAAGGCGGTCGCCGAGGGCGTGCCGGGCCTGGCGGCGGTGCTCGCCACCCGCGGCGACGCGCTCGATCCGGCGTACGCGACCTCCGGCGCCCCCGTCATCGAGGTTCCCGACCGCGGACGCTACGTCACCGTGCTGCGAGTCATCCTCGGCACCGACCCCGGTCCCCTGACCCTCGTGGAGCGTGGCCCGCTCGCGCGGCTCACCGAGCAACGCGGCCTGCTCGCCCAACAGTCGACGCCCGCGGCACGCGCGGACGCGAAGGTCCGCGTGGAGGCGTCCCTCCGCGAGGTCGAGGCGCTCGCGGCTGGCCGGAACCTCGCGCACGTCGAGGCACGCCCGCTCGGGTCGGACCTCGACGGCCCCTCGGCGGTCGACGACGCGTTGACCGCCTGGCGCGCCCGCAGCACCCGAGAGGCCGAGACCCGCGCCACCACGACCGCCGACGCGCCCGCATGGTCCGGCAGCGGAGCCTGCGCACGCTGCCACACGGGCCACCTCGCCGCGTGGACGTACTCCCCGCATGCGCGCGCCTGGACGACGCTGCACGACCGCGGGCAGGGCGAGAACCCCGAATGTCTCGGTTGCCACACCACCGCGTGGGGGGCACCCGGGGGCTACGGCACGCCGACCCCGGCCGCCCTGCGCACCTGGAAAGGCGTCCAATGCGAGGCCTGCCACGGACCGCTCGGCGCCCATCCCGAACCGCAGCGCGACGCGCCCGCCGTCACGGAGGCGACCTGCCGACGGTGCCACGACACCGCCAACAGCCCCGGATTCGACTACGCCTCGTACCTCTCGCGGGTCAGCTGCGTGCAACAGGCGCAGAAGGCACCCTGATCCTGGGGCGGGGGGTTCCACCCCCCGCAACGCCCCCCGCCGGAGCGTCGTGCTACGTTCCGCACGGAGTTGCCCATGCACACGCTGCTCGTCCTGCTCGCCTGCTTCCCGGAGACGACCAAGACCGTCCCGGATCCGACCACGCCCTGGATCGGCCCCGACGACACCGCGCGGCGAGAGGACACGGCGCGGGACACCGGGAGCGACACGGGTGACGCCGCCCCCGCCGAGACCGTCGTGCGCTTCGTCGCGCTCGGGGACGCCGGCGAGGGCAACGACGTGCAGTACGCGATCGGCCGGACCATGGCCGAGGTGTGCGCCGTCCAGGGCTGCGACTTCGCGCTCTACCTCGGCGACAACTTCTACGACTCCGGCGTGGACAGCCTCGACGACGCGCAGTTCGACGCCAAGTTCGAGGACCCCTACGCGCCGCTGGACCTCCCGTTCTACATCGCGCTCGGAAACCACGACTACGGCGGCGAAGGGCTCGGCTGGGAGCTGTCCAAGGGCCAGACCTACGTGGAGTACAGCAACCGCTCGGCGAAGTGGAACTTTCCGGACCTCTTCTACAGCCACACGCACGGTCACGCGACGTTCTTCGCGCTCGACACCACGCAGCTGTTCTGGACCCTCGACGAGGAACAGCGCGCGTGGCTGCCCGAGGCGGTGGCGGCGACCAACGCCACGTGGCGCATCGCCTACGGCCACCACCCGTACACGTCGAACGGTCCACACGGCGACGCGGGGTCCTACGAGGGCCTCGACAACGTGCCGATCGTCAGCGGGAACACCATCCGCGACTTCATGGAGGACGAGGTCTGCGGCACGATGGACGTGTACCTCTGCGGCCACGACCACTCGCTGCAATGGCCCGAAGCCCGCTGCGGCACGGAGTTCCTCGTCAGCGGCGCGGGTGCCAAGACCACCGACCTCCCGGGCAACGACCCCTCGTGGTTCGAGCAGGCCACGCCGGGATTCCTGTGGGTCGAGCTACGGGGGCGTACGTTTACGGGCGTGTTCTACGACCAGACGGGCTTGGAGCTTTACCGCCGCAGCTTCACGAAATAGCGCGGCGCCCAGAGGTACCCGATGTCGCTGATCCTCCTCCTCGCCTGCGTCTATGGACGCACCTCCACCACGCTCGCGCCCGATGACACGTCGGGCACGGCCACGGCGACGTCCACCGAGACCGCCACGGGGACCGGCACGGGAACGGACACCGCGACGGACACGGGCACGCAGGCGCCGGTCTACGATGGTGGCACCGGCCCCTGGACGGTGGACGCCACCGCGTCCCGCGTCGGCGGGCAGGACGTGGACTGGTACGTGCCGGACGCGGCGGGCCCGCTGCCGGTGATCGTGTGGGCGCACGGCTTCGGCCGCGGCCCCGAGCACCATGCGGGCGCGGCGGCGCAGGCCGCCTCCTGGGGCTTCCTGGTGGCGGTGCCGAAGCTCCCGAGCTTCATCGACCACCCGGCGAACGGCAGCTGGATCGTGGGCACCCTGCTGCCCGAGGCGCGTCGCCTGGCCGGCTCCGATGCCGTTCCGGTCGGACTCGTCGGCCACAGCGCCGGCGGTCTGGCGACGCTCGTGGCGGCCTCGCTCGTGCAGGTGGACGCGTGGGTGGGCCTCGACGCCGTGGACGACCGGGGCGGCACGGGCGCCGACGTGGACGACAGCGTCATGGCACCGGCGCTCCTCCTCCGCGCGCCGAGCGCGTCGTGCAACGCCGACGGCAACAGCGGGATGTGGCGCACGGGCGGCACCCGCTGGACGGTCACCGTCGAGGACTCGAACCACTGCGACTTCGAGAGCGACACCGACAGCACCTGCGAGCTATTCTGCGGCGGGGTGGCGGACCCGTTCCGCCAGGACCTGGTCCGGGCCTACGCGATCGGCTGGCTGGTGCACCACCTGCAGGGCGGCGCCGACGACTGGGTCGACGGCGGCACCCGCGCGCGCGACGACCGGGACGCCGGGCGGATCCGCTGGTAGCGCCCCGCGAGGCACGCCGATGATCGAGGTCGCGGGCCTCTGCAAGTCCTACCGCGTGCCGATCCGGCCCGAGGGGCGCTTCTCGTTGCTGCGGAGCCTGTGGTCGCGCGAGTCGCGGGAGGTCCGCGCGGTCGAGGACGTGTCGTTCCGTGTGGCCCAGGGCGAGCGCGTCGGCTTCCTCGGGCCCAACGGCGCGGGGAAGACCACGACGCTGAAGATGCTCGCGGGGCTGCTCGAACCCAGCGGCGGCACGGTGCGCGTGCTCGGGCACCGCCCGCAGGACCGCGACCCGCGCTACCTCTCGCAGGTCACGCTCGTGATGGGCCAGAAGCAGCAGCTCCTCTGGGATCTGCCGCCGCGCGACACCTTCGCGCTCAACGTCGCCATGTACGACCTGCCGCGCGCCGAGGCCCGCGCGACCCTCGACGAGCTGGTCGCGATGCTCCACCTCGAGCCGCTCCTGGAACGCCCGGTGCGCAACCTGAGCCTCGGGGAGCGCATGAAGTGCGAGCTCGCCGCCGCGCTGCTCCATCGCCCGCACGTGCTGTTCCTCGACGAGCCCACCATCGGGCTGGACGTGGAGATGCAGGCGCAGGTGCGCACCTTCATCCGCGGCATCAACGAGCGCTTCGGCGCGACCGTGCTGCTCACCAGCCACGCCATGGCCGACATCGCCGCGCTGACACCCCGCCTCTTGCTCATCGACGGCGGTCGGCTGCGGTTCGACGGCCCGATGGCCGGGCTGACCCGCACGCTGGCCCCCGAGCGGCAGGTGCGCGTGCGCGGCGAGCGCGCGACCCTGCTTCCGGTGCTCGGTCCGCTCGGGTTTCACGACGAGGCCGACGGCATGCGCGCCGACGTGCCGATGGCGCGCGTGAACGAGCTTCTCGGGGCCGTGCTGGCGCGCGTTCCGGACGCCGACGTGCGGGTGGAGGACGTCCCGCTCGAGGAGGTCCTCCGTCGCGCGTTCCGCGGAGAGGCGGCACCCCCCGCATGAGGCTCCTCCGCGCCGTCCCCGTCCTGCTGCGCGTCGCGTGGGCGGAGATGTTCGCCTACCGCGCCGAGATGGTGGTGTGGATCCTGGGGACCACCCTGCCGCTGGTGATGCTGGCGTTGTGGGACGCCGCCGCCGAGGGCGGCGCCCTGCCCGGCTTCACGCCGGGAGCCGTCGCGCGGTACTTCACCGCCGTGCTGGTGGTGCGGCAGCTCACGTCGGTGTGGCTCGCGTGGGAGCTCGACCACGACGTGCGGGCCGGCACGTTGTCGCCGCAGCTCCTCCGTCCGATGCACCCGCTCTGGTGGCGCGCCGCCGAGACCGTCGCGGCGGTGCCCTGGCGCATGGCGGTCCTCGTCCCGCTCGTGGCCGCGCTCGGCGTGTGGCGCCCCGAGGCCGTGCAGCTGCCCGACCTGCCGACGCTCGGGGTGTTCACGGCGTCGCTCGGCCTCGCGTGGCTCGTCGGGTGGTTCGTGCAGGTGTGCTTCGGGAGCCTCGCGTTCTGGTTCGAGCAGGCCCTCGGCGCCTGGCAGGCCTGGTTCTTCGCGTGGGGCCTCCTGAGCGGCTACCTCGTGCCGCTCGGCCTCATGCCGCCGTCGGTGGGGCTCGCGGCGCGGTGGTTGCCGTTCTACGCGACGCTCGGCGCACCGGTGGACCTCCTGCTCGGCCACGCGGACCCGTGGAGCACGCTCGCCCGCCAG
>JACCDP010158878.1_pt1 | contig 14631 bp, 14 predicted proteins | sample 7445841 | NCBI WGS metagenome assembly JACCDP01 (sample SAMN15323441, study PRJNA562643) | freshwater metagenome | isolation source: river surface water | place: USA:Blue River Watershed | collected 2017-08-17 | reverse complement strand
CAGCAGGACAAAATAATATTGTTGTTCGGACTCATGCTGAGCTTGATTTGACAGACCAAGCTGCTGTGAAAGCTTTTTTTGAAACTGAAAGACCTGATCAGGTCTATTTAGCAGCCGCTAAGGTAGGTGGTATTTATGCTAATAATACTTATCCTGCTGAATTCATATACGAGAATATGATGATAGAAGCGAATGTTATTCACCAGGCATTTAAATCAGATGTAAAAAAACTATTATTTTTAGGGTCAAGTTGTATATACCCTAAACTTGCCGCTCAGCCTATGCGAGAAGATGCATTGATGATTGGTAAGCTAGAGCCAACAAATGAACCTTACGCAATTGCTAAAATTGCAGGTATCAAACTTTGTGAGAGTTACAATCGACAATATGGTGTTGACTATCGCAGTGTTATGCCATCGAATCTTTACGGTATTGGAGACAATTACCATGAAGAGAACTCACATGTTATTCCTGCACTAATTCGTCGTTTTCATGAGGCGAAGTTAAATAAGTTACCGAAGGTTTTTATTTGGGGGACAGGTACACCAAAGCGAGAATTCTTGTATGTAGAAGATATGGCTTCAGCCAGCATTTATATTATGAATTTGAAGAAGTCAATTTATGATGAGTATACAAAGCCTTTGCAAAGTCATATCAATATCGGATACGACGATGATATAACTATCGCAGAATTGGCTAATCTTATAGCTCAGACAATAGGTTATGACGGTGATATTAATTTTGATAGCAATAAGCCTGACGGAGCTCCAAGAAAGTTAATGGATAGTAGCCTGCTAAAAAATTTAGGTTGGCAACCACAGACTACATTACAAAGAGGACTTCAATTAGCCTACGATGATTTTATAAAGAATTCTAATATACCTAGATTGAATTGAGGATTAATAAAGATGACACAAAAAGTTGCATTAATTACTGGAGTTACAGGACAGGACGGATCTTACTTAGCAGAATTTTTATTGGGTAAAGATTATATTGTTCATGGTATTAAGCGTCGAGCGAGTTCTTTTAATACTCAGCGAGTGGATCATATTTATGAAGATCCTCATATCAAGAATGCTCGCTTTAAGCTACATTACGGCGATCTTACAGATACAAGCAATTTGGTGCGAATCATTCAAGAAACTCAACCTGATGAAATTTATAATCTAGGCGCGCAAAGTCATGTTGCGGTGAGTTTTGAGAGCCCTGAATACACAGCGGATGTCGATGCAATCGGTACATTAAGGATGTTAGAAGCTATTCGTATCTTGGGCATGGAAAAGAAAACTCGTTTTTATCAAGCATCCACTTCTGAACTTTATGGTTTAGTTCAAGAAATCCCACAGAAAGAGACAACTTCGTTTTATCCACGAAGTCCTTATGCTGTTGCTAAGTTGTATGCTTACTGGATTACAGTTAATTATCGTGAAGCATATGGAATGTATGCATGCAATGGAATTTTGTTTAATCACGAAAGTCCTCGCAGAGGGGAAACGTTCGTGACTAGAAAAATTACTCAAGCTCTAACGCGAATAAAAGTAGGTACTCAAGATTGTTTGTATATAGGAAATTTAGATGCAAAAAGAGATTGGGGACATGCGCTTGATTATGTCGAAATGCAATGGCTAATGCTTCAGCAAGAAAGTCCTGATGATTACGTTATTGCTACAGGAGTTCAATATAGCGTTCGAGAATTTATCGAGCTTGCCGCCAAAAAGCTTGGGATGAATATATCTTGGCAAGGCACTGGTATCAATGAAAAGGGTTTCTTGGTTGATATAACCAATCAAACATTGGAAGATAAGGCTATTAGATTAAAAGAAAGACCAATTGTTATTGTTGATCCTATGTACTTTAGACCTACTGAAGTAGATACTTTATTAGGTGACCCAACCAAAGCAAAAGTAAAATTAGGCTGGACTCCAAAAATAAGTTTTGATCAACTAGTCGCTGAAATGATTTCTGAGGATCTAAAAGAAGCTGAGAAGGAAAAGCTTCTTATGGCAGGTGGTTATTAACGCCTAAAATCTTATTATGTACATTTACTTAATAGAGTTCATATTTTTATTTTTTTTGGGAATTTTTTTTACATTTTATCCCGTAATAAATCCTGACTTTGATGCTTATTACTCTATTTACTCGACTGCAGATTTGGGGGGTGATTGGGAGATTTTCTTTATATATTTAAATCATTTTTTTCGTGAGGCTGGCTTTAGTTACGATCAATTCAGATTATCTATTTTATTATTTTCATTGACTGGCTTATGGTTGCTTTTCTTAAAGCTAAAACCAGCCGTAAAAACTAAAAGTTTTTTTAGTGCATATTCAATAATAATGACAATAAGTTTATTTGTATTTGTGCTGGAATATTTTGTAATTAGAATACGAGCAGGCCTTTCAATCGGAATATTAATGTGGGCTTTATATTTTTTTATTGACAAGAAATGGTATAAACAATTGGTAGCATTGTTCATGCTATTGCTTGCATATTTTACGCATCATCAAACGACAAGCTTACTAAGTGTTTTTATTTTCTTTCCATTAGTGTTTGCAATGTATGGTAAAAATTCAAACTTAAAAAGATATGCTTATCTTTCTATCTTATTTCTTCTTACATTTGGATGTTTTTATTACTTAAATGAGGCTTATGTTTTAAGAGGTGAACATTTGTTTTCCCAACTTAATTCGGTAAGGCTTTTTGCTTTAACTGTTATACCTTTATTGATTTATTTCAATTCCGCTAAAGAATCAAAATTAAACTTAGGAATTTCTTCTGGATTATATATGTTTCCGGTATTTTTTATTCGACTATATCTATTTTTTACTCTGGGCTTGGTTATCTTTTGGCTGCTTGGTTTAACAAACGAATCTGGAGAGGCTATTGTTAGAGTTTTTACGCTATTTTCTTTCCCTGCAATAATTGCTTTAAGGCTTAAGGGATTATTTTTTGATGCCAAGATTCCATCATTTATATTGTTGAGTAATACATTATTTTTTATTCATGCTTTGGTAGGCGGCGTCAGTTAATGCATAAAAAATCTATTAAAGTTGTACTGCACGGAGGATTGGGTAATCAGTTATTTCAGTATTTAATAGCTAAAATTTTAATCGTTAAATACCCTAAATATAAAATCATTATGATTGATGATTTGTTATCGAAATATAATGTCGCACGAGACTTTGAATTATCTATTATTTTAAATAAAAATGAATCTCAGTCTTACCCAGCTGATTGGTTAATCAGATTGAGGCTGCCTAAAGTTATGGCTAGATTATCAAGGGCCAGCGAATATATAATGCGAATCCCTTTTTATGGCTACATCATTGATGGATACTATCAGTCAGTTCATAATTATCGAAATTTTTCCGATGAATCTATTGCTTCTGCAATTGAATCAATCAGAGTTGCTGTTAATAAAAGAAATATATTGCTTAAGCCCTTAAATTCAAAAGTCAGGCATTTGCGTTTGACAGATTTTTTTAAAAGCACTGGAGAAGCTAGGTCTTATATTAAACAATGTCTTGTTGAGATTGACTCAGATATTGATTTTATTACTGATCAAGAAGATCTTTTATTAGAAGAATTGAAGAATTTTAACAGTCGCTTTAAGGTGAATCTCTTGCCTACCGCACATATGAAAGCTTGGGATCTTGTGGCTTTAATGTCATCCTATCGGGAGATTGTTACGAATGGATCCACTTTACCAATGTGGGTGGCTATATTAGCAAAGACGGAGCTGACTACGAGCAATAAAAACCACTCTGATCTATGGTCTAAGTTGGTTAATCTGTAGACTTTTTATTAATTTTTTGATTGTTTTTTTATAAGGTATATATTTTATGAAAGCCGTTATTCTTGCTGGAGGTTTAGGAACTAGGATTAGTGAAGAAACTTCAACTAGACCAAAGCCGATGGTTGAAATTGGCGGGCGGCCAATATTGTGGCATATCATGAAGATGTATTCGGCGCATGGGATTAACAAATTCATCATATGCTGTGGTTATAAGGGATATGTTATTAAAGAGTATTTTGCTAATTATTTTCTTCATATGTCTGACGTTACAATCGACTTATCAAATAATAAAACACAAGTGCATAATCAATATTCAGAGCCATGGGAGATAACGCTCGTTGATACAGGAGATGAGTCTATGACGGGTGGCCGGTTAAAGAGAGTTGCTAATTACTTGCATGAAGAAGAGGACTTTTGTTTAACCTACGGTGATGGATTGAGCGATGTAAATATAACGGACTTAATAGCATTCCATAAAAGCCAAAATGTTAAAGCAACAGTTACTGCAGCTGCGCCTCCAGGACGGTTTGGCAAATTGCATATCAATGACAATAAAGTAACTAGCTTTCGAGAAAAACCTGATGGGGATGGCGCTATGATCAATGCAGGTTTCTTTATTTTAAAGCCATCAGTCATAGATTATATCTCTGGTGACAAAAGCATTTGGGAGCGAGAGCCTTTAGAAGAGCTGGCCAGGGAGGGAAATTTATCTGCTTTTAAACATGACGGATTTTGGCAGCCTATGGATACTCTAAGAGACAAAATATATTTAGAGGAATTATGGCAGTCTGGTGAAGCACCCTGGAAAGTATGGTAATGGACAAAAAATTCTGGTTTAACAAGCGTATTCTCGTAACTGGACATACTGGTTTCAAAGGTAGTTGGTTGTCTTTATGGCTTCAGTCGTTGGGTGCTAAAGTTATTGGCTACTCCCTTAACCCTCCTACCGATCCTAGTTTATTCGACTTGGCTAGGGTTAATGAAGGAATGGTCAGTATTATCGGGGATGTCAGAAATTTTGAAGCTTTAAAAAAAGTCTTTGATGAGCATAAGCCAGAAATCGTGATTCATTTAGCTGCACAGTCATTAGTTAAATTTTCATACAATAATCCAGTAGAAACATACTCAACTAATGTAATGGGGACTATAAATTTATTAGAAGCTGTTCGCCAGTCTTCAGACATAAAGGCTGTTTTAAACGTTACGAGTGATAAGTGTTATGAGAACAGAGAGTGGATATGGGGTTACAGGGAAGATGAGCCCATGGGTGGCTTTGACCCATACAGTAGCAGTAAGGGTTGTTCTGAACTTGTTACGTCTGCATACAGGAGCTCATATTTTGATCCAAAATTTTATGCCAATCATGGCATAGCGCTATCATCAGCAAGAGCAGGCAATGTTATAGGGGGGGGCGATTGGGCCGATAACCGACTCATTCCCGACATGCTCCGTGCAATTACGCAAGGAAACTCTGTCAATATAAGAAGCCCAAAAGCAATACGACCTTGGCAACATGTCTTGGAACCACTATCGGGATATCTTATATTAAGTCAAAAAATGTATGAGTCGGGAGCTAGTTATTCTGAAGCTTGGAATTTTGGCCCAAATGAAAATGACACAAAATCTGTGGAGTGGATAGCAAATTTGTTGACAGATATATGGGGTCAAGATGCAAGCTGGAAGCTAGATAATGAGACTCATCCTCATGAGGCTCATTATTTAAAGTTAGATTGTACAAAGGCTAAAACGATTCTTAATTGGGAGCCTAAATGGAGTTTGACTGAAGCTATTGAGTCTATATGTCTTTGGCATAAGGCTTATCTAAACGGAGAGGATATGAAATCAGTTTGTCTTAAACAAATAAATAATTACCAATCAATCTGTTAGTTTTTTATCAATTACGAAGAGATATTTTTATGGATAAGTTACAAGAGATAAGAAATAAAATTGCAGAATTGGTAGACGAGTTTTCTGCAATTCAGTATCAGTCAAAAACTTTTATACCTGGAGCAACAATTATACCTCCGTCAGGAAAGGTGATTGATGCAGCAGAGCTCAAAAATATGGTCGATGCTTCATTAGATGGTTGGTTAACAGCTGGTCGTTTTAACGAAGCATTCGAAAAACGCTTAGCTGAATATATGGGTGTTAAGTTTCTTATTTCAACAAACTCAGGATCCTCAGCAAATTTATTAGCATTTTCAGCACTAACGTCACCAAGGTTGGGAGATCGTGCAATTAAGCCGGGAGATGAAGTCATTGGTGTTGCAGCAGGATTTCCAACTACTGTGAATCCTATATTGCAATTTGGCGCAGTACCTGTTTTTGTGGATATTGAGTTGCCATCACATAATATTGATGTTAATAAAATAGAGGCCGCAATTAGTCCAAAAACAAAAGCTATTATGCTGGCCCACTCACTAGGCAATCCGTTCAATTTGAAGGCCGTAAAAGAAATATGTGAGCGTCACTCTTTATGGTTAATTGAAGATAATTGCGATGCCTTGGGTTCTAGATATAATGGGAAGTTGACAGGTACATTTGGTGATATTGGTACCTTAAGTTTTTATCCCGCACATCACATTACAATGGGTGAGGGCGGAGCGGTGTTTACAAACAACGCAGAGTTAAAGTCAATTGCAGAGTCCTTTCGTGATTGGGGTAGGGATTGTTATTGCGCACCTGGCAAAGATAATACTTGCAATAAACGTTTTTGTTGGAAACTCGGTAATCTGCCCGAAGGTTATGATCATAAGTACACTTATGCGCATCTTGGCTACAATTTAAAAATTACAGACATGCAAGCATCGTGTGCATTAGCTCAGATGGATAAGCTCGACAATTTTATTCAAGCCCGCAAAGATAATTTTGCTTATTTAAGAAATCGATTGACTTCGTGTGAAGAATATCTACATTTACCTGACCCAACTCCTAATAGCGATCCATCCTGGTTTGGCTTTTTGATGACAATACGTTCTGAATCGGATATTCAAAGAGTCGATTTGTTAAATTATTTGGATCAAAACAAGATCGGAACGCGTTTGTTATTTGCTGGCAACCTTACACGTCAACCATATATGATTGGTCGTAATTTTAGAGTTAGTGGCGACCTTACGAATACTGATTTAGTTATGAATAATAGCTTCTGGGTTGGTGTTTATCCCGGCTTAAGTATGGAAATGTTAAGTTTTATTGCAGATAAAATTGAAAATTTCCTTGGTGTAAACTTTTAATGTTTGATATTCGCCCGATAGATATTCCAGGATGTTATGAATTGCGCCCCAAAGTTCAAAAAGATCTGCGAGGTCAATTCGTTAAAGTTTTTCATACTGGCGAGTTTGAAAAGAATAATTTGGAAGTAAATTTTACTGAGGAATATTACTCATATTCAAATAAAGGGGTAATTCGTGGCGTGCATTTCCAGACGCCGCCATGTGATCATGTTAAATTAGTTTATTGCCCTTTCGGCGAAGTCCTTGATGTCGTCGTTGATTTGCGCTTAGGTTCGCCAACATACTTCCAAGCCAGGTCTATTAATTTAAATGCTGAAGCTGCAAATTGTATTTATATTCCCAAAGGCGTCGCACATGGGTTTTGTGTAAAGAGCGATTCTGCAATTTTAGTTTATAAGGTTTCAACAATATACTCTCCTCAGCATGATTCAGGTTTGCTATGGAGCTCTATAGGGATAGATTGGTCTGAGGAAAGCCCAATTATTTCTGAGCGCGATCAAAAGTTTTGTAGATTATTAGATTTCGAAAGTCCTTTTGTTTATGGAGCATAAGGATCAGGAATTAAAAATTGCATTGGTAACTGGTGCAACTGGATACATTGGTTCAAACTTAGTTAGAAGGCTCTTGTCTGATAATTGGTCCGTTCATATAATTGTAAGAGCTGATTCTAATATAGAAGTTTTAAATCACATTTTAGATCGACTTGTAGTCCATGAGCATGACGGATCAACAAAAAGTATGATCGACATTGTTTTTAATACAAGTCCTGATGTAATTTTCCATTTAGCCTCATTGTTCATTGCTCAGCATACGTCTGATGATATAGAGTCGTTAGTTACATCAAATATACTTTTTTCAACTCAGCTCGCAGAGGCGGCTGTGATTAACGGCGTGAGGAAATTTATTAATACTAGCACTTCGTGGCAGCACCTAGAGCAGAAAGACTATTTACCAGTAAATTTATACGCATCCACAAAGCAAGCCTTTGAAGATATATTAAAATACTTCGCTGATTCATATGGATTAAAAGTACTTAATTTGGTTTTGTTTGATACTTATGGCCCTTACGATTTTAGACCTAAGCTTGTCGCTTTGTTAATTAATTCAATGAGAAGTCAGAAAATACTTGAAATGTCACCAGGTATGCAGATGATAGATATGGTTTACATTGATGATGTAGTAGATGCATTTTTAAAAGCATCTTGTTATCTTGACTATTCTAAAAACCTCTTCTCACGTTATGCAGTAAGTTCAGGTTTGCCTATTTCGCTTTTTGACTTTGTTTCGCTTTTTGAAACTACACTTAATATTAAATTAAAAATAAACTGGGGTGCTCGGCCATATAGAGACAGGGAAGTTATGAATACGTGGCAAAAATTTGATTCATTACCCAATTGGACTCCGCAGATCAATCTTTCTGAAGGTCTAAAAAAATTAGTATGACCCATAAAGATAAATTATGGCTAGTAAGTAATTACAATTATGACCCTTCGGAAGTTATTTCAAGGATTTCAGACCCTTACATTATTTATAATCAAGGAACTAAAACAATCGTTCCTAATATTTTAAGGCAGCCAGAATCGTTTATTCAAAGTAAGCATACTGGACATAATTTAAGCGATTATCTTGAATATATAATTCAGAATTATAAAAACCTTCCTGATAGCTTAGGTTTAGCAAAGGGAAATATTTTTCCAAGACATATTACTGAAAATGTTTTTATAGAGCGTCAACTTCAAGGTGGATTTGTTCCATTGTATTCAGAGAACTCTAAATTCGCTCCATCATATCATTGGCTTTTTAGATATTTTGTGGCTCAGCAAACATCCCCTGGTTATTTTTTAGAGGTTGCAAACAATTGGTTCGCTGGACGTAAAAAAATTGGTAAGTTTTATCCAAGAATTAATGATATGTTTGCAAAATTTTTCAAGCGACCTTCGCCGCGTTACATAACTTTTGTGCCCGGAGCTTGCATGATAATTCCTGCACCTAATATAATTCGCTGGCCAGTCGATATGTATAAGAAGCTTTACGATGCGGTTACCTACGAATTTTTCCCTGTTGAAGCATATCACTTAGAAAGATGTATGTTACATTTTTTTCTTTTCCCCAAAGTTTAGCTATGTCAACTCAATCCGCTTTAAAAACACCACTCCTATCAATACTTATCCCTCTATTCAATTACTCTGATGGTCTTGTGCGCATTCTTAATAAGCTTAATTTAAAAAATGTTAAGCAGTGTGAAGTTTTGGTTTTTGACAACTCCGATAATAATAGTATTGAAAAATTAATTGATGAGTGGAGATTAAAGTCTAAATTTAACATTACTTATCATAGAAATTTTCCAGCAATTGGACCTGCTAGAAATTGGAATAATCTCTTAGATGCCGCTAAAGGAAAATTTTCTTTATTGATGCATCATGATGAGTTTCCTATTGAGTCAGATTTTCTCTCTCAAATGTGTGACAAAATAGAAAAATATCCTGAAAAAGATATTTTCATACTCGATTGCATTCTTGTTTATCCTGAATCTCAATGGACTAAGCATCATATACCAACCATCATTAAATCTTTATTGCTAAAGAGTTACCCAACTTATTTATACAGGAGGAACTATATTGGCCCTTCAGCAACTTTTGTTTGCAGAACAAAATTTTACCCCAGATTTGATGATAGATTAATTTGGTTTATCGATGTAGACCTTTACGTGCATATGTTTTTAAAAAGCAGGAAATATATGTATCTTCCAAATATTAAAGTCGGTTCACTTCAGGGAAGAAAAGATTCAATCACGGCTAAAATTTCAAACTCCCTTCAAGTGATAAAGAAGCGCGAGATTTCCTATCTTGTTAATTCCAAGGGCTTTAAAAATGTGTGGCTTAATAATGATTCGCTTTCAAAAATTGTAAGGTCTTTAGAGTTTCTGTTATGGGGTCTGATGAGAGTGTCTACTACAATATTTTCCTTAGTAATACGTTTATCCGCAATTCCAAAGTCACTAATCTTTCGTGTGATTAAACCAAAAAATAATAAATGAAAATTGATAAGTATTTAATGATTAAGCTTAGGACGGAGTGCTAATATTTTAAGTGATTCTGAAAATTTTGCTTTTACAATACTCATGCCTGTATATGATCGCGATGATATAGATTACTTATTCATGAGAGCTATTGATAGTGTCTATCAGAATACTGTATTGCCCAATCATTTTATTTTAATTGTTGATGGACCAGTCAGACAGTCTCTTAAATTTAAAATTATAAATGCTCAATCTTTGTATAATATTGAAGTTCTTTGGCTTCCTGATAATGTAGGCATAGCTAGAGCATTAAATGCAGGTTTGTGTAGAGTTAAAACAGAGTGGGTTATACGAGCAGACGCAGATGATTATAATTTACCCAACCGATTTAAAGAACAAACGAATTTAATGCTACAAGGATATGATCTTATTGGTTCAGCAATTCAAGAGGTTGATATCACAGGCAAGAATATTGCTATAAAAAAAACACCATTAGAGCATGACGATTTGAAGCGCTTTGCTAAATATAGAAATCCATTTAATCATATGGCTGTAGCGTTTAGAACTAGTCTTGCTCTAAATTGTGGTGGTTATCCTAATATTTATTTAAAAGAGGATTATGCCTTGTGGGCTTTGATGATTAAAAGTGGAGCAAAATTAGCCAATTCCTCACATATATTAGTGAAGGCTACAACAGGTCGGGATATGTATAAAAGAAGAGGTGGTTTGCTTTATGCTAAGTCTGAAATTGAATTACAAAAACATTTAGTAAAGTGCGGTGTAAAATCATATTATGCAGCCATATGCCATGGCGGACTCAGAGCGCTCGTTTATCTTTTACCGCGGTGGATAAGGGGTCTTATATATGAATCTTTTTTGAGAAGTCACTAACCCTTTATTTAAAAATAAAATAATGATCATTGGAAATGGATTAATTGCCAGAGCGTTTAAATCTTATTTTGAAAATGACTCAGACTTTATTGTTTTTGCTTCAGGGGTTTCAAACTCAAGCGAAAAAAACTTTAATGAGTTTAATCGCGAGCGTTCGTTACTGTTAAATGCAATAGCCGAGAATAAATTCTTGTTATATTTTAGTACTTGTAGTCTTTATGATAGTGAATTAAAAAATTCACCTTATGTACAGCACAAAAAAGATATGGAGGCATTAGTTTCTGGATCGAGACAATTTATGATTTTTCGACTACCGCAGGTAATAGGTAAAACTGAGAATCAAAATACTCTCACCAATTACATCTTTATTCATATTATTAATGGTATTAAATTTTGCGTTTGGAAGAAGGCGCAGCGTAACATAATTGATATTGAAGATGTTGCAAGTATCGTGAATTATTTAATTAGACACACTGATATACATAACTCAATTATTAATGTAGCTTGCTCCTTTTCTATTTCAATGCCTACATTGATAGCTACTTTTGAGAATGTTACTGGTATTTCAGCCAAATACGACCTTATTGATTCAGGGGCAGCTTATCCGATCGATATAACTTTTATTTCTAAATTTTTATCAAAATTGGAAATTAATTTTGATAAAAATTACATTGAGAAAATAATAAGAAAATACTATAGTTGAATATATTTCAAATTTAATGAAATTAGATTTGGCACTTAAAATCCTTAAAAGCAAGTTATAAAAGCTTAATAGATTTTGAGTAAAAATTTATAAGACCATACTTTGAATTTCTAGAATAATGAGAGATATTTGATAAATATAATTTTTTTTGATTAAAATTTTATGGCTAATTTAAAGTTAAGTATTATTGGCGGAAGTGGTTTTATAGGAACTAGATTATGTAATCGGCTCCTTAAATCAAATCTTGATTTTAAAATTATCGACAAGGTAAGAAGTTTAAAATTTCCTAACAAATCAATAATTGCAGATGTCTGCTATCTAAATTCCTTAGTTTCATCAGTCGAACCAAGTACAGTTTTAATTAATTTGGCTGCAGAACATCGAGATGATGTTTATCCAAAATCTTTATATCATGATGTAAATGTTGCTGGCGCAAAAAATATTTGTGTATTAGCTGAAATAAAAAATATAAATAAAATAATTTTTACAAGCTCAGTGGCGGTATATGGTTTTGCACCTACAGGAACAGATGAATCTGGATCTATATCCCCATTTAATGATTATGGAAGTACAAAATATGAAGCTGAATTAATTTATAGGAATTGGCAACAAAAAGATTCTAGAAATCGCACCTTAGTAATTATTAGACCTACAGTTGTTTTTGGAGAGCGTAATAGGGGCAATGTATACAGCTTTTTAAAACAAATCGTATCGGGTAGATTTGTAATGGTTGGAGATGGTCTCAATCGAAAATCTATGGCCTATGTTGAAAATGTTGCAGCTTTTATTGAGTATTGCTTAAAGCTAAAATCCGGAATTCATATTTACAATTATGTAGATAAACCTGATTTCACAATGAACGAATTGGTCTCTCGTATAAGGAGGATTGTAGGTCGTTCAGATAAAATAAGATTAAGAATGCCTTATTTTGTAGGAATTTTAATTGGACAAGCATTCGATTTATTGGCATTTATAACGCGAAGGAAATTTTCTATAAGCTCTATTAGAATTAAAAAATTCTGCAGTAATTCTGTTTATGATTCTGCTGTTTCTTCCTCAGGCTTTATTGCACCAATACATTTAATTGATGGAATTAAAAGCACGGTCAGATTTGAATTTTTAGAAGAACATCGTTCTGATAAAGAAGTTTATTTTACTGAATAAATTGCGTCTAAAAAAGTTTACATGAATCGAATAGGCATTAAAAAGTGTTTTAAAGATCAATATTCACTATAAAGCTAGTGAAATTTTAATTCTTCTTATAAGAGCAATTAGCGAACCTAAAACAAAACCTAGCGCTAGGCCATAGAGAGCGCCGTATTTAAAGGATGGAAATGTCTTTCGTTCAATATAGACGTTTGTTATTTTATGAGCAGATTCATTTGAATAATTTTCGCTCATGTTTTTTATTATAATTTCATTTAAATGGTTGGCTCCATTGATGCTATTAATAATAATGTTTGCATATAAAAGATTATCAGTAAAAGTTACCTTATTATTTATATAGTCTTCTTTAATTTTATCAATAACTTCAGTTAAAATTTTATGCTTATTCTCTAACGCCATGATTTGGTTTTTTTTGTAATCAATTATAGGTTGCGCAATTTTATTTTGGCTAAGAATTATTTTATCTGCTATATGATTTAAGCAATTGTTAATAATTGTTTCATCCATATTTTGCATACTAATTTTTATAAAAATAATCTCTTTTGAAGCTAAAAAATTACTGCCATCATGATTTTGGAAGTTAATATTTTTTTGAATGCTTGAGGGGCAGAATAGATTTATTTCTTTTGAAAGTTCACTGTCTTTTGCTTTAAAATTTGTAAATGTTTTTTGAGGATTTTCAATAAAAACTCCTCCAGTTTTAGCCGGAGCCAATATAATTGAACCAAGGTAAATAGGCTTTGAAAATTGCCCATAAAGTCCGCCTAATACAGCGCCAAAAATAATGAAGATTGTAATTAACTTTTTATTAAAAATAAAAAATTGAATTATATCTAAGAATGATATTTCATCATTATTGGAATGCGATTTTATACTTTGCTTAACTTTCATCTGTTTTACATTCTATTTTTTTAATGAATTAAATTTTGTTTGCCCAATGTGATTAGAGCCTCTTTCTTTAGCTAGAATCACTTGCTTTTGACGCTCAGTTAAAGCTTTTAATTTTTTAGGGGCGTGTTGACTGAAACAATATGGACACGAAATACCCGGTGTGTACATCTCACTTTTCATATCCTCTTGAGATAGGGGATATCGACACGCATAACATTGATCATAATTCCCAACTTCAAGGCCATGTTTAATTGCCACACGTTGATCAAAGACGAAACATTCTCCTTGCCATAAACTCTCTTCAGGCTTCATTTCTTCTAAGTATTTAAGAATCCCACCTTTTAGATGGTAAACCTCATCAAAGCCTTCAGAAATCATCAAAGAAGAAGCTTTTTCACATCGAATACCGCCGGTACAAAACATCGCGACCTTTTTATGTTTTTTGGGATCAAAATGTTTTTTCACGTATTCAGGGAATTCTCGGAAGGTATTGGTTTTGGGATTCACTGCATTTTTAAAAGTCCCAATCGCGTATTCGTAATCGTTACGGGTATCGATCAATACTACTTCAGGATCTGAAATAATGGCATTCCAATCTTTTGGTTTCACATACTTGCCCACTATTTTAGTGGGTGACACATCAGGCACTCCTAAAGTTACTATTTCTTTTTTAAGTTTTACCTTCATGCGGTAGAAGGGGTGTTTGTCTGACCATGATTCTTTATGGCTTAAGTTTTTAAAGTTGCCTTCAAAGATGGAATCTTTTTTTAGATAATCGAGAAGTTCATGAATCATTTTTTCTGATCCCGCGACGGTGCCATTGATGCCCTCATCGGCTAAAAGAATAGTGCCTTTAATTTCACGCGATATACAAAACTCTAAAAGCGGTTCGCGTAAAGTTTTAAAGTGAGGCAGACTCACAAAATGGTACAT
>JACCDP010950102.1_pt1 | contig 14633 bp, 12 predicted proteins | sample 7445841 | NCBI WGS metagenome assembly JACCDP01 (sample SAMN15323441, study PRJNA562643) | freshwater metagenome | isolation source: river surface water | place: USA:Blue River Watershed | collected 2017-08-17 | reverse complement strand
TATGTTCTACTAAATCCAATAAGTAATCTCTCATATTTTCTCCATTTAAATGTTTTCAATTCTGCCTAATGTTTGCCCGCCTCTCAGACTGGATCGTGTACCGGGCCTTCTGAGTTCTAGCCAACTTACATTGTTTTCTAAATCAAAACTTGATGCGATTGTAAAACCTATCCGTGTGCTGATTTCTTTGACTTGTCTCCCGGGTGTATAACAATAATACGAATTCTCAAAGTTGTCAACTCCTATTGGGAAATCGCAGTTGTTATAGGTAAAAATAGCCATGCCCCCGGGTCGTAGCAGGCCAAATATTTCAGTTAGATAACGTTCAATGAGTTCCAACGGTCTGAAGTTAAAAAAGTCCACAGACACAACCAGTCCAAACTGAGCTTGGGGTAGTTGATGGAATATTTTTTTATCTTGCTCGTTGATCGTGTAATATCTCAATCTGCGTTGATACTCAGGCGTCCATTTAGTACTTGTTATCTTGAAAAGATCTTGATTTAGATCCACTAGGTACAAAGGATCACACGCAGTCAATGATTCAGTGACTTCACCATGCGCAGGGCGTATTTCCAAGGCAGGCCACTGCCAGCTGGCATGACCTCGAACTCTGTTACAGAAAAAATCAAAGGTCTCTTGTTCATACAGCAGTTTCTTAAAACTGTGTCGATCTAAGATATAATCCGCTGTGTCATTGATACCTTCTTGATACATAGTAACGCTTTTGGAATAGTAAGGGCGTTCGATGTCAGCCACAAACTTAGTAAGCTCTTTTTTAAATGTTTGTAGATCGGTATTGATAGCAGTCAGTGTATTCAATACTACTTTTTTGTTTGCGCTGACACGTTGTTTGATATTTTCAAAATCTATTTTTTGTATGGCCAGATCGGTTTCTACGTGTTGCAATAACCGTTCTATTTCATCATTGACATGGTTGACTGACAAGCCGTCGACCATGTGTTTATAAGTGATTAATCTACTGAGTTTCATTCGAATGTAAACAATGATTGGAAAGTATTGGTGGTGTTGGTCTCGCCAGCTAAATCCCAACCCAACACTCCTAGTAAGTTTTCGATCTTTTGATCCACCACCGTGGCTTCCATCTCACCATCATCAAATGGCAGTTCTTTAAACCATTGTGGCAGATGCATCTCATCTGTGGGGTAACCGATAGAAGTCCACCCAAGAGCGTTGCTCTTGAGTTTACATACGATGGTTTTCATACCGTCCACGATCTGCATACTGTAGTTGTCGCCATTCATCTTGCGCATGTTGTTCCAGTTCATGGCTGCTCGCACGTGGCCTGGCATGTTGGCTTTGCCTTCACGCTCTTCTTTTTTTGCATAGGTAGTCAAGTTATTCACACGCTTGGGACTACCTTTCTCCCAGCCCGGGCGCTCTTTGAACTCGTACTTGAATTCTCGAATACGCTCAACGATCTCATCTTTACCTGACCCGTTGAGCACACGTTCCAACAAGTCCCATAAGAAATCCTGGATGACTTTGGGTGTGTCACTGCGCTTGAGATCCAAGCCCATGGCCTTGATTGATCCTGTTTTACCATCCACATCTTTGCGTTTGCCTTCTTTGTCGTAGATGTTGACAGCATAGCGTTTCTTGGTAATGAACAAACTGCGTCCTGCTACCAGTTCTCGACCACCTTTGATGATTGCGCCCATTTCTCTGGGACAGTGGAAAGCTCGTTCCATGAATCCTGGAAAACTCTGGTTTACTTGTTCTGCTATGGAATCATAGAGTTTGACACAAATCTCTTTGTTCCACTCCATAGTACCTTGTTCGACTTCTTTTTTCAGCACGGGCCAAGCACTGAAGTAAACAGAGTCAGTGTCACCGTAGATGATGGCTTCTCCCACATGATCATACCGACCAGTGATACATTCATTTACAAATGAATCCATGTGGAATGCGATCGCGCGACCAGTAAGAGTGGTACTCTGTCCGATGCGTTTGTCAAAGAAACGACAGCCAGGGTTCAAAATAGCACCGTACAAACTATTCAAGTTAATCTTCTTGACCAACTGACGCTTGTCCCAGAACTCTTGATCTTGTTTGGTAGTCGATTCTTTTAACCGGGCCTGTAGTTCTTTACGTTCTCGATACCAACGTGCCAACAAGCCAGGAATAACACCTTCGTTTTCAAATGTGAAGATAGTGCCGTTGGCTGAAAGTATCCAGGGTTGATTGCTGTCAAATATCATGTGCCAAATCTCTGCGGCACTGTGTACGGTTTCTTCGCCGTCCTGCCAGTCTATGGTGATCTCTGTTCCTGGCTTTTGTTCCATCACAGCGGTATACTCAAGGCTACCAAACAAACCTTCCCAGGCAGCCGCGAAGCTGGCTCCGGAATTCATTTTGTCTCGGATGTACCTATCAGTCATTACTGGGCGGAGTTGCCCAACAATGGTTTCTGGCGCCATGTTGAGGGCTCTAATAGCCGAGGGATACAGCGAGTTGATGTCAATGGCTCCGACCCATTCGTGGATGCCTTTTTTGGGATAAGCAACATAGGCACCTGCGGCTTGTGTGTCTTCATCTGTGAGTCTCTCTTTGCGGTTAGGAACTACTAGTCCACGTTCGTGGGCTTCATTGATGATGGCCTGTTCTGTCACTGCCACAGCACCCATGGTGGTCTGGAGCAACACAGTGTTGGCATGTGCCAGTTCGTTGGCAAGGTCTAGAAATCGTAGCTTTTTGTCCAAGCGGGCAAGCAACATGGTGTCCTGCCGGTTGTAGTCAATGAACGTCTTGAAGTTTTGATTGTATAGCTGATCCAGCGTTCCTTCAAACTGAGTTTTTCTCTCTCCAAGCTCATGATCGCCGATGGCATCCAGCGAATAGGAGTGTCGTTCTTCATAAGTGTACTTCCTGTAAAGTTGCATATAGTCCATGTGTACTCGACCAATCAAGTCAAAGGTCAAGTTCTCTGCACCAAAGCGTTCAAAAGTACGTTGCTTGGGCAGTTGTCCCCAGAGACACATGCGCCGTGTGTCGTCTTTGCTCAGCACACGAGTAATACGCATCACAGTGTATGGAATATCGAAACCTTCTGAGTTCCATCCTGATAACACGTCAGCGTCATCGATGAGATCCAAGAAGGCATTGAGCATGTCTTCTTCTCGATCAAAGATTATGGTGTTCTCAAACTGTGCGGCGATCTCATCTGCTGTTTCTCTGCTCATTGACTTGGGCGGTATTACCAAGGTCACCAGCTGATCCAACCAGTCTAAATACAAGGATATAGCAGTAATAGGGTTGAATGGGTCTTCTGGTCTAGAGAATCCACGCACAGGATCAAAGTCTACTTCAATGTCGAAGAATGCTGTTTGCAATCTGGGAGCATCTTGTCCTTTATAGTTTTCTTCGAAACAACGGAACACAGGATTGATATCTGATTCGTAGATACCTTTGCCTGATTGAATGCGGATCTCTTTGCGAAACTCTTTGTTGTTGCGGGTGGAAAATCTCGAAACAGGATTGCCGTAGATACTACGGAACTTGCCTCGTGGATCATCGTAATAGAAGATGTATGTGGCTGGGTACTCTCGGTATTCCCTGCGCCCGTTCTGGCGCTCCACTACATGAATGCGATCGTGTTCACGATCAAAAAGTGCGTCTACGTAACTCATTGTTCTCCTGGCGACTTATGGCTCGCACATACCGTTCTGCATGCCCGTGACGTGGGCGATCCATATGTTATTTAGACCTTTCGGTCCGATGCTTGTCAAAAAGTTTTTTAACTCTACTAAAATCTTGATTGTAAATCTGTGCAAACTCTTGTGTAGAAATCATCCACGGACGTCCGTATACTTGTGCTATTGTAGCACGAACCTGGCTGTCTTGCAATGATAATCTAATGTCATTGGATATTTTCTGGACAAGTTGAGGATTGGTATCTGAATGCACATAAGTTGCTAGCCAAGCTCTTTGTGTATCTATGTTGAATCCTAGAACTTCTCTGATGGTCGGCACATCAGGAAACGCTGGATCTCTGCTGTTGGTAGCCACGGCAATGAAACTAATGCGTTGTCCTTTTTCATAAGCTTCGCTGGACCCAAATGATGTACATGAGAAAGATATTTCTTGATTGGAAATATCTGTAAACCAAGGCCCAAACTCTTTGTAGGGAACATGAACTGCACCAATGCCAAGGTTGCTGGCTATTTCAGCACCACATAAATGCCCCCACGAGCCTACCCCCCACGAGCCATACTGAGGTTTAGATTTTAATGCTTCGATGAGAGCAGTCCTGGTATTTTTATTTCTTGGGCCAACGATGACCACAGAAGTCGTATAAACTCCTGTCACAGGAATGATACGATCTAACAGATCGAGTCTCTGGTGAAAGATCGGCCCGTGTATAAACTGAGACCAGTCTGCAAAATATATTGTATGCCCATCAGCTGGCTCTTTGATAAAGTGATCTAGTCCAACTATGCCACTGGCACCTGGTCGATTTTCCACTACCACTGGAACATTCCACTGCTTGTTGAGTTGTGCGGCCACTCTGCGTATCACTGTGTCAGGAGCCGAACCCACCGGAAGGCCAATGACTATTTTTACAGGTTTGGTTGGATATTCTGTCGCCCAGATCGGTGTCGCCAATGAAACAAGCAACATAAACGCAATGAAGATTCTCACGCTAACATGCTCCTTGACACTTTACCGCTGTCTGTTCTCGGCAGACTTTCTACTATGTTGATAACTTGTGCGCATTCAACTTTTTCTAACTTGGTACGCATGAACTTTTTGATGCTTTCTTCAAGAGATACTTTGTCAACCTCTGCAGGAATAGGAACCACAAATGCCCGTAGTTGGTCGACGCCGTGCTCGCTGGGACCAATACCAACAGCGGCTTGTTCAACATCGGGGTGAGATAGTAGCACAGTTTCAATGTTGCTGAGATTAACATACTGTCCTGATATTTTTACGATGTCGCTGTTGCCACGACCTTGGAAATAATATTTTCCATCCTTGTTGACAACAAGATCACCGGTTTGTGTCCATCCGTCTACAAGTCGTTGTTCAAAAGAATCATTGTTCCAATATCCCAAACATCTAGTAGGACTTTTGAGTTGTAGGTATCCAACTGTTCCTGGAGCAACCACATTGTTGTTTTCGTCAACTATACGAATCTCACATTCGTCCATGACTGTGCCAAGATCTTCGCTGACACCTTCGTAGTTCACAAAACACTGTAACCCGTGTTCGCCGAGCCCATATACGCAATGCAGTTTTTGTCCACTGGCCAGCCACCAGTCATCAATGACTTTTTGATACAGACGATCGCCACCAACAATACAGTGCATGTCATCAATGTCAAACTTATAGCGGCTGGCCAGCTGTGCATAGATAGCAGACACACCAAGAAAAATATCGGGACGGAATGTATCAATATTTTTTTTGATCTTGAACGGCAGTGCAAGATCGTTGTCCAGCAACATATGGCTTCCGCACCATAATGCATACAACAAACTGCTGATACCGAACGGGCTAGTCAGTTTAGCCACACTATAGATTTTTGATTCCACTTGATATCCGTGACGAGGTCCTGTGATACGAGCAATATTTCTTGCACTGCGATGGCAGTGAGTGATGCCTTTGGACTTTCCAGTGGTACCCGACGACCAAACAATGTAACACGGATCTTCAGGGTCCATGTCAACCTCAACGGATTGTATACTCGTGGTCGACGTCAACTGCGCAATCGTGTAGACCGGGTCAGATGTCAGAGTAGAAAATGATTTAACATACTGATCTTCTGTGATTACTAGTCGTGCTGATATCTCATTCAGCATGTACTGAACATTGTGTGTTTTTGCTCTTGGGTTGGTCATGACTGCCACACCGCCAGCCAAAATCACAGACAAGAATGCTGTCACAGTATTGATCGAATCCAACATGGCAATCTGTACACAGTCGCCTTTTTTGACACCGTGTGTTTGCAATGCTTGGCAGAGAGATCGAACCTGCTGTTCAAGACGATCGTAGGAAATCTCAGATCCCTGAGCCTCTGTTATAGCGATCGAATCTTTGTTTTTGCGATTTCTTTGGAATATTTCAACAGCTAAGTTATACATGTTGTCTCACAGTGTTCTATGTTCTAAACTGCCGGCTGATAATGATTTTCTGTCATGAAAATACGTGCCAGAGATATTTATAGACTTGGTCACTGTGGAACCTATTAAAATATTGCAATAATCTGCTATCTGCAAAGTTTGGTTTACTTTGCCTACAATCCTGCTAGACACACCGACCACTGTGCCTTGCCCTAGTTCGCAGTTGCTAAGGAAGCAATAGGCACTGACATGACAGAAGTCTTTGATTTTGACATGATGCCCCAGCATTATGAAACTAGAGATCAAACAATGATTGCCTATCTCAACGTCATCGTTGGGCAGACTTTGATTGTAGCAGTCGACGTAACACCCTTTGCCAATCTTTGTTGTCGGAGAAATCCTGTTTAGTTCATGCACTAGACTAAAAAAAGCACCATTGTGTTGATCAACGCTGGCCACAATTTTTTGTTTTAGTGCTACATCTGATGTTATTGCAATGAACTGTTTGCTGTCAAACCAAGATTGAGATTGTTGGTCTAGATCTTCGAGTGACGCTATTAGAGATCCAGGAAACTCTTTTTGTATCAACCGAGACATGTTGCCAAGCCCAACAAAACATAGTTGTCGGCCCTGATCATACAATACCCGGAACCCAGACATTGTATTAAAGGGTTTTGCCAACAGTGGTCAAGATGGTTTCAAGCAGGGCATGATCTTGTTGCTCACGACCAAACTCGGCTTTGTGTGCAAGACGAATGGCCTTTTTAAGAACACCTGGTTTGATTTCCAGTTCTTCGGCCACAGCTTTGATAGTGTCATTGAGCCCGCCTGTGAGGGTTTCGATTTCATGCATGACCTGCATGCCTTCATTGATGATTTGGGTAAGTTTGATTTTTTGTTCGCCGTTGAATGTTTTATCCATGTGGATCTCCTTTTGATGTACTATTATAAACTATTTTGTTGCAAAGTCAATGCCTGCTTTACCAAATACGGGCATGTCTGGCAAATAAGGATAGTCCTGATAACTCCAAAGTCGCGGTTCTGTACTGATCGATACAGGTAATCTTTCTAATCCAAGGCTGGCTGTTTCAGGAGTCATGTAATAATGATAACCTAGCTCAGTGATACTTTGTTCAGCCCAGGGGCGGTCCGAGGTCCTTCCATCATAGGACATTAGTTTTAATCTTTTATACAGATCCTGATCATCCAATAATATCATTCCGCCCTTGTTGGTACTGAGATGCTTTTTAAACTGAAAACTCAAGGCCATCATGGTGCCAGAGATGTACCCGTGTTTTTTCCAATAGACCGCACCGTCAACAATGTTGGTATTTCCTAGATAATAGTAATCACTCCAAGTTTCTTCACGCCAAGTCCACTGCTTGTTTAACTTCATCAAGGTCATCGGTATGCTGACATAAGTGTGCGTGGGGACCGTGATGTTATCAAAGTCTGTGGCTCTTAGACACAGCTCAATGGCATGAGTACAACAGTCTGTGGCCACTGCGTATGGAGCACCATAGAACTGTGCTACTTGGCGTTCAAAATCGTTCACAATGTCAAACATTTTTTGATTTTCTCCAATGACTTGATGTTTAATGCTTCGCAGGTTTTATAAAAATCTCCCGACACTATCAACTGTTGGTTGTGTTCACTGCTGGATTTGGTCATTTCATATAGATCCAGCGCAGAATACTGACTGATTTCTTGTATCAATGATACAAGTTGACTTAGCCGATCCAGGTTGCCTGGCTCTTGATCAAAACTAAGATCTAGCCCATAGTCAAACTTCATTCCCAAGTCAGAGAGTGTGCGATAAACATCGTATTGTCCTACAGGAATAAATGCAGTTCCTCCTAGTAAACATTTAAAAGTTTTTTCAGAGATATGTGGTCCTGGCAGTCTATACTTCTTGTCTCCTTCTTGCATAAGGCTGTAATGAAAACTTTCGTTGGTAAAGTGTATGGCTGCTTGTTGATATGCTATCTGTGCAGGGTTAGCTGTGTAGTGTTGATAGTTTTGATCGTTAGTGAAATCATCCATGACCACACGATGCCCAAGATACTTCTGCTGGAAAGTGCGCATTAGAACGTCAATCAAGGGTCGCCCGGTTAACTGCCAGTGATGTACATTTTTATCTTCAAGCCAATCACTGATACTGACCAAACAATTTTCTTGGCCTAGTATTTCTAACATGGCTGTGGTTGCCAACAGTTTGTTTTGCGTTATGCGATTGCAAAAAGCACTGGCCTTGTACTGTATATTTTTTTCATAGTGTACACCAAACAACTGAATCATTTGATCCAGAGCGTAGTGCCAATAGAGCCAACGTATGTGGGTGACATTGTTGGGCCACTCAAAGTCATCGTAACTTTTTAAATCAGTCAATACAAACACTGGGACTGCAAACTCTTGACGCTGGATCCAATCAAAGTCTATGTGTTCCATTTGCCAACTAAGCACATAGTAATCATAGCCTTTGGGCAAATCATATGTAGTTCCCCACTGCCCATGTACATGCCAGTACCCGTTGTTGGGCCACTTAAAATCTTGAAACAAATGATAGCCTCTGATGTCTTTGAGTTCGTTGGGATTTGTTATTCCTTTAGGATTTGGAAATAACATTTTGTTTTCATCGTACCACCATTCCATCAAAATACTTACCGGTACATAGGACGCTAGTTTAAATATCTAATGAATTTAAAAAACACAGTTGACTTACTGTATGCTAGAGATCTCGAAATAAATCCTGCAGAACAACGATTTGAGCGCAGTGAATATGACCACTTTGACTGCGAGAATAGAAACAGTGATCGGATACTAGTATGTTTGGGAGAAAGCTGGACCAAAGGCTGCGGCCTGGCTGATCCACACCAAGACGTATTTGGAGCACAACTCAGCAGAGAACTTGGATGGGACTGGCTCAACTGTGGAGGCAGTGGATTCTCAAACTCCTGGATGTTGGGATACTGCGAATACCTGGTAGATTATCTCAACACCAGCAACTATGTGGGCGGGTCTGTTGTATTAACATTTACCGAAAATGGCAGAGATATCAAGGACTATAGTTCTCGAAAGTTCGATTACATTTCTGCTTACCAGTCCGTGCCAGTCACTGTTGGCCTATACGAACTTGCGCTCGATGACATTGAGAGAGAATGGATCGCTAGACTCGAAGATATAAGTCAACGCCTTGATACTCGATTTCAGCTCATCGCTGGCTGTAACTTTGCTTGGCACGAAACCTTGGCAGGATTTTGCAGGAATCATTACAGGGTAAAATGGATCAACACACGATGGCTAGATTTGTTGGCCGACAGTATAAACAAATTTCGAGCTAATAGTATTAGGATGACTCATGTGGATGCTCCCGAGGCAATAAATCAGATTGTGGGCATAAAAGATAGGTCTGCATTTAAGCGTTGGTTTATAATGAACAGTGACTCTGCGCTCAATGTTATAAACTGGATGGCAACAACTCCTGAGTTCTTTGAACCACATGACACTGGCCACCCCAACGCTCAAGGACATGCGATATGGGCAGATGCTATAAAGAAAGTGCTCACTTTTGACCTAGGGGTAGCGAATCCGTCAGTCAGGCCAGCAGCCGGCCACGCACCATAGCGGTCCTAAGGTGTGTTCTTTACAACAGGGCTGTAGGGATTGCGCGGACGGTCATAACCATCGTCTTCGGGATACACTGGATATGGGTTCATAGGCCTGATCTCTGTATGGCAGCACCTTTATTAAAGCTGGGGCTGTGTGAGTTAGGAACACGCCCTGCCTTGCGTATACTCCATTCATAGCCTGCCATGTGTCCTGAACAGTCCTTGGTACATTGACTGCCTTTGAACATGAGTTCGTCAAGCTGTTGAGCGTCGAGTTCTTCTGCTGGCCAACTCATATAACTGCGGCCATTCTCATCGCCAGCTTGCACAACAAACGCACCACCGTTGTCGTAACCTTCGTCTTGACCGATTTCCCAACCTGCGGCTGCCAGTATTTGCTCTACTCGCGGATCTTCGTCGCCTTGCCACCACTGTGCGGCTAAACGTCGTAGTGTGTCATCACTGAATCCATCATCGCCGCTGTTGCTTGGAGCAAACTCTTTGAGTTTACGCCCAGCACAGTGAGCTTTTTGGCTAAAACCTTTGGGACGTGAACAGTCGATAGAGCGTTTGTATTTCTCGCTCCATTTTTCTGTGACGAACTCTTGTGCTCTCATTTGATAACAGGGCCGCCTTCGACCCAGGCATCGCAGGTGCGCTTGGCAGCACATTTAAACTTGAGAAACTTACAGTAGCCTAGATCACCAGCATCGATGGTATCGTGTGGATCTGATCCAGGTTCACTGCCTATGCCTTTGGCTATACAATCCAACATGTCTTCAGAGATATCAAATGCCGCGCAGTTACCGCAACGATTATTTTTTACTGACTCAATGTCGTCTGTGTTCCACTTGTCAGCCAACTCTGCCCAGTATTCTTCATTGGGTTCATTGGGATTCAGTGGACCATAATGATATTCGTCAATGGCTTTTTGACGATTCTTTAAGTTAAGGTCAATGCTCTGCGTGGCAGGGGGACAGCCCTTTTCAAGAGCTTCCATTAGATTGATGTAGTTTCTCATTTGTGTATTTACGCGATGAGTTGTCGTAGCTGTTCCAGAGCTTGACTAAAGTTTCTAGCTACGATTGTATACGGAGTATTGTTGATAGTAAAGTTATAGGTTCTCATTTTTTCTTCGTCGCCACGTTGATGGCTGCTCCTTTTCTTTCTGGATTGGGATCTTGTCTGCGTTTTCTGGCGGCAGCTGAAGCACGACCTTTCTTGCCAAGACTATGTGCTTTTGATTGTGGCAAACATTTAGGCTTGCCTTCGCTCGAATCTCCGCGGGCGCAGTCACCACGTATCTTGCCGTCAGGGCCAAAACGCACCCATTTCTCTTTGAACCACTTGCGTAGATTTTCTTCAAGCTCATCCTCGCTGATTTTCTCACAGCTTCCTGGAGAGTATTCTGCTGTGCTAGGCTTGCGTCTATAGCCTTTCCAGCAGGCTTCGAGAATCTCTCTGTATCTCATTTCTTTTTCTTTCCGCCTGTGCCCCAGTTGGCAGCACCCTTCTTGCGGCACTGAACCAGTGCGCCCGATGCATAAGCCGACGGCCAAACTTTATAACGACTTTTAACTTTATTGTAACAGGCATCTTGTGCTTCATCAAGTTGTGGTTCATAGTACCAGCCCATGCCAGGATCATCGTCACCAGTGCGTGTAGGATTGTCAAACTTGAAGTAAGCAATTTGATCTCGACCTTCCGCATCGTCCCAGTAACCTCGGAACTCTCCAGTGGCATCATCGAAGACTTCGTCGTCAAAATGATCAGCTTCAAAGCGACCAAAGAAGTCTATGCTTCGATTGTAACGACGTGGCTCGGGATATTGGTAGGGGTCATTGCCGCCAATATCATCGTCACCGCCACCTGTTCCAAATCGTCCGCCTCGATACCCGCCACCTTTGCCGCCAGCAGGTGCAAGTTCCTTTAGTGAGTCTTCCGCCACACCTTGCTCGCCTAGTTCCATGTCACGACGGTCTTTGGCACGTTTCTTAGCGTAATCTGTTTGTGGATTCTTGGGTTGACGGCTCACGGGCTTGCCAGCATCTACATCACGCTCACGCTGTCTGCGACGTTGATAATCTGTTTGTGCTTCCGCCACACCTTCGTTGAATTCACTATCGTCGCCCCAGGGTTCGCCGTAGATTTTTTCCCAGTCTTGGTTAAGCGGCAAATCATTTTCCATCCAGTATGCACCCAGTTGATCTTTCAACTGGGTGTCACCTCGAAGATATGCGTCAAATCCTGGTTTTAAGCCTTTGAGGAAAGTGTCACGCACTTGTTCAAAGTGGGCTATATCTGCCGCGGCACCTTGCTCCTGTCCGGATTGTGCTAAGTCTTGTTTGGTCCATCCAGCATCTATTAGATCCTGTAGCTCTTCTTGTTTTTGCTGAGCAAACTCTTTGACAAAGTTTGCTGTAACAGCGTAATAGCTTGAAGCAGAATTGCCACCGGGTGCAAATTCATTTAAGGAGCCTTCCGCCACACCTTGTTCTTTTTTCTTTTGCTCATCGGCATAGGCCATTAGACGTTCCCATGCCGCATCACTGTCTGCTTTTTTCTTTTCTTGTTCTTTGTCGCTGAGGGTAGGCTTACGAACACGCTTGCCAAACTCTGCTCGGGCACTGGCTGTGTTTGCTCGACGTGCTTCTGCCATATCCCATTTATTTCTATACTCTCTATATGGGTTAAGGAAGTCTTCTTCCCAATGGCCTTCTTTTACAGCCCAGGCAAAGTCTATGATGCGGCCCATGCCGCCACCTATCTCACCAAACAAGTCGCTGAGACGCAGTACCTCTTTGTATGTGGCGCCTGTTCCATCCATGATTAAACTAACGATCCAGTCAGTATTGTCGCTGTCATTGGCTTCTTCGTATTTGGCCCAAAGTTTGGGATTTTGCACAATGCGTTCGCCCAGTCTACCTAGCTTTTTGACTAGGGCAAATTCACGGTCCATGGGTTCAGCATCTTCCGCCACACCTTGCTGGCCCAAGGCTTGACGAGCTTGTTTCAGTCGGACCAACGCAGTACTTTCTCCCAGCATGTCACCTTCATCTTCGCGATACACTGCCTTCTTCATGGCCAGGAACTTTTGCAGAGCGTCGAGGTCCTTGGCATATTTGGCCTGGAGGTCTTCAAACTCTCGATCTGTTTGTGGCACAGGATACAGTTCTTCCGCTTCGATATCGGCCTGTAGGCCAGGATAGATACCACCACGCACATTCTGTGCTTTCAAGAACAGCTTGTCAATCTGTTCCTTCATCTTGATAAGCTCGTCTAGCTGTTGTATTCTACGTCTGAGAGAAAGAAATTCTTCATGACGTTGAGCACGTTCGGCATTGCTAGGACGTCCACGACGTCGTGCTGGCTCGGCTGGAACATTGAGATCAATCTGCGGGTTGGGTGCTACTATCTGTTTTCCAAGTTTGCTGGCTGTGTTCTTTTGAAAGTCCTGCGCCCAAGAATCTATCTCTGCCTGTTTCTCTGGAGATACTGCGGCAGGTGTTTGTGCCTGGGCGGGTTTTTTGAGTTGCTGTAACACAGCCATAGCTTTGTCACTTAATGCCTCAGTCATGAACCCACGCTCAAGACCCACTTTGATCAAGTCTCCTATACGCTGTTGTACAGCCTCTTTGGATTCAGGATCACTCATCAGTGCGATGTCTTTTTGCAGTTCGCGCATGACACGCATTTTTTCGGCCCAGTCGCTGACATCACGGATGGCGTTGTAACCACCACGATTAAACTCTCCTGCTTCGCGGATACGGATGCCCTTGGACTGTGCTTGGCCTTCGAGGTCAGCTATCTTTAATCGGATAGCTTCTTTCTCTCCAGGTGATGCATTGGCCATCTGACGAAACAATCGATCACGAGCATCTAAAAACTGTTCACGTTGTTTGTCTGTACCACCTGCAGGAGGCTGTGCAATGTTGAACTTGTCCATGCGTTGATTTTCGTCAAGATAATCTTCTTGATCGGCATATTCATTGTATTCAACGTTGCTGGCATGGAAAGCATGCTGACCAAAGTTATAAAGATCTACTATGACGAAGTTTTTGTCCCGACCAAAGCCTACAATGTCTCCGGTTTTGCCACCGTATTCTACATTGCCTTTGATGATCACAGGATCGCCAACATGTAGTTCTTCTTGATCTTCTTGGAGACCATATGTGCCTGTGGCAAAGTGAGGAATATCAACTCCGGCTGTGGCTGCGACCATGGGATCAGCAGACTGACCAGTGGTACCTGTTTTTTTCTTGGAGCCTTTTCTACGACGAGTAGCTGTGCCAGGAAACTGTACAACATTGTCCGGGGGACGAGGAATCTGTATCTGGGTATCGCCGGGCACTGGTTGATCCACTGTAGCTGGCTTGTCAGGCTGTGCGGGCTCAGCACGAGGTTGATCGCGTTGTTGTTTTGGCTCTGCGGGTTTTTCAGCAGCCTTGGGTTCTTCTTTTTTCTTGGGCTCTGCGGGTTTTTCAGCAGCCTTGGGTTTTTCTTTTGGTGGTTCTGCCTTGGCAGGCTCTGCCTTGGGTGCAGTGGCAGTAGATGCCGCTTGATCTTGTTGTCTCGCTTTTGCGGCCAACTGCTGGATCTGTTGATCTTGACGATCGTTTTCCGCTTTGAGTTGTTCTATTTCGGCCTGTGCTTGTTCAGCTTTTTCTAGCTCATCTTTGACAAAGGCTTCGATGTCGCTGCCAGCCGCGGCCTGTCTGGCACGGGCCAGTTGGAAAGCACGTTGTACTTTGGGACTACGTGCTGTGGTGCCGTCTAGGCCCGCATCAGATTTTTTTTTTTGACCTTCGGCTTCTTTGATCTTAGGAGTTCCCATACCAGGAAGATCTAGTTGCCCTGTTGGCACGGGTTTGGCATCAGGAGCTATGTAGGCTGGTACCTTTTTAGGCATCATACCTTTGGAACGTAGCTTATCGATGTAGTCAACCAT
>JACCDP010082770.1_pt1 | contig 14633 bp, 14 predicted proteins | sample 7445841 | NCBI WGS metagenome assembly JACCDP01 (sample SAMN15323441, study PRJNA562643) | freshwater metagenome | isolation source: river surface water | place: USA:Blue River Watershed | collected 2017-08-17 | reverse complement strand
TAGCTGCAATACGCATACGTAATGCATTTAATTTAATGAAGCCACCTGCATCAGCTTGATTGTAAGCGCCGCCATCTTCATCAAAGGTCGCGATATTCATATCAAACAATGAATCTGTTTTTGAATCACGTGACACAACAATCACATTGCCTTTGTAAAGTTTGATGCGCACCCAGCCATTGACGTTGTGCTGAGTGTGATCAATCAAGGTTTGAATCGCCACGCGTTCAGGTGACCACCAGTAGCCGTTATAAATCAATGAAGCATAGCGTGGCATTAAATCATCTTTTAAATGTGCGACTTCTCTATCCAGCGTAATCGATTCAATCGCGCGATGACCACGTAACATAATGGTACCGCCTGGGGTTTCATAGCAACCACGTGACTTCATACCTACATAGCGGTTTTCAACTAAATCCAAACGGCCTATGCCGTGCTTACCGCCTAAGCGGTTCAATTCTGTTAAGACAGCTGCCGGTGAGAGACGTTTACCATTAATCGCAACGATGTCACCATGTTCATATTCAAGATCGAGATATTCAGCTGTATCCGGTGCAGCTTCAGGACTCACAGTCCAACGCCACATGGTTTCTTCTGCTTCTGCACTAGGATTTTCTAAATGGCGACCTTCAAAGCTGATATGTAACAGGTTGGCATCCATAGAATAAGGTGCGCCACCGTTTTTATGCTTCATGTCGATTTCTATACCAGCATCTTCTGCATACTTGAGTAATTTTTCACGTGACAGTAAATCCCATTCACGCCATGGTGCAATGATTTTTACATTCGGCATTAAGGCATACGCACCGAGTTCAAATCGCACTTGATCATTACCCTTGCCGGTTGCGCCATGAGAGATCGCATCGGCATTGGTTTTTTTCACAATCTCGATTAGACGCTTAGCAATCAAAGGACGCGCAATCGATGTACCTAATAAATATTCACCTTCATAGACTGTGTTAGCTCTAAACATAGGGAACACAAAATCTTTAACGAATTCTTCACGCAAATCATCAATAAAAATATTGTCTGGCTTGATACCAAATTTAATGGCTTTAGCACGAGCAGGTTCAAGTTCTTCACCTTGTCCGAGATCGGCAGTGAAGGTAACGATTTCACATTGATAGTGATCTTGTAACCATTTCAAAATAACGGAAGTATCCAAACCGCCAGAATAAGCCAGTACTACTTTATTGATGTCGCTCATGTTTACTATTCCCTGAAACTAAATTGTTGAAATTTTTACTTTTTAAACTTTGCCAAGAACGAGATATTCAAGCAAAGCTTTTTGTACATGGAGACGATTTTCTGCTTCATCCCACACTACTGATTGCGGGCCATCGATCACTTCAGCAGAAACTTCTTCACCACGATGGGCTGGTAGGCAATGCATAAAGAGAGCATCAGGATTGGCGCGTTGCATTTTTGCGCTATCCACTATCCAGCCATCAAAGGCTTTTAAGCGTGCTGCATTTTCTTGTTCATATCCCATGCTAGTCCAAACATCGGTCGTCACGAGATCAGCGCCTGCACAAGCATCAGCTGGATTTTTAAAAACGGTATAACGTAAGTTATTTTTAGAGACTAATGCCGGATTAATGTCATAGCCTACTGGGGTAGAGACATTGAGGTGAAAGCCAAATACTTCGGCTGCTTGCAGCCATGAATACAGCATGTTATTCGCATCACCTATCCATGCTACGCATTTGCCTGCAATCGAGCCACGATGTTCAATGTATGTAAATACATCTGCAAATACCTGACAAGGATGTTGTTCATTGGTCAGGCCATTCACCACCGGCACACGTGAATTAGCTGCAAAGCGTTCTATGATTTCTTGACCAAAGGTGCGGATCATGATGATGTCACACATACGGGACATGACTTGCGCAGCATCTTCAACGGGCTCACCTCGTCCAAGCTGACTATCGCGTGTATTGAGATAAATTGCTGCGCCACCCAACTGATGCATACCCGCTTCAAAAGATAAACGCGTGCGGGTAGAATTTTTTTCGAACACCATCACCAGGGTACGATCTAACAGTGGGTGATAAGGCTCGTAGCTTTTGAATTTTTGCTTGATGATTTTTGAACGCTCGATCAAATACGCATATTCATCGAGGCTGAAATCAGCAAATTGTAGATAATGTTTTATTGCCATAAATGAAAAACGGCGGCGAGTCAGGCGCCTGCCGCCGAAGTATGTAAGTCCATGATTATAAGAGATTTAGATCCGCTAACAAAATCTCTCTGGCAGTCTGAAAAGACAGCGTGATTTCACAGTTTAGTAGAGCTTTTGTGAGGCTTCATGCAGTAATTGACGGTATAGACCATGTCTGGCAGTGCTGATACTGCCGTCTTTCACTGCTTGCAGTATGGGACAGTCCGGTTCGTTAAGATGATGGCAATTATAAAAACGACATTGTCCTAGGTGAGCGGCAAATTCTGGGAATGCGCGCTCAAGCATACCTTCTGAGAGTTGGTATAAACCGAATTCTTGAAATCCCGGAGAATCAATCACACTTGTTTCTACATCGATCGTATATAGACGGGTAAAGGTGGTGGTGTGTTTGCCAGTATCTAAAGCTGAAGAAATTTCTCTGACAGCGATTTGTGCATCCGGCACCAGTAAATTAATCAGAGAAGATTTACCCATACCCGATTGACCAATCAGAATCGTAGATTGTCCTGCTAACAGAGGTCGTAAAATTTCTAGAGTAGCAGTGGGATTATCTTGCGCACTGACTTCATGCACTGGATAACCTAACTGGGTGTAGGCTGTTAAGCGCTGTCGTGTAGCAGGCAAAGCAGCGCTGATATCAATTTTATTTAAGATTAAATGTGCCTTCACACCGGCTGATTCAGCCGCGACTAAAGCACGTGAGACTAAGTCATCGGTAAAGCCGGGTTCAGTCGCCACCACAATAAATAATTGCGTGACATTGGCGGCAAGCAGCTTAGATTTATATTGATCAGAACGATATAAAAAAGTTTTGCGCGGCAAAATAGCATTAATTACTGCTTGATCAGGTGAGGTGAGGGTGATGTCTACATGGTCACCTACAGCCACATCACTTTTTTTGCCACGTGTCACGCACTGAATAAATTTACCTTCGTAGTGCGCCACATAATGCCGACCATGCGCAGCGATAATTAAGCCGACTTCCTCAGACATTGTTTGCTAAAAATTTTTCTTCAAATATAGCGTCTATTTTTGCAGCGCAAATGAAGTCATTAAGGGAGAGTCCGCCTTTACCATTATTCACGGAGTGTGTATTAAATCTAACTGTACAGCGGTTATAAGTCATCAAGATTTCTGGATGATGATCTTCATGATGAATAATGGCGGCAATCGAATTGATGAACTCTAGAGTCTGATAATAATTTTTGAAATTGAATGTTCGAACTATAAAATCGTTCTCGATTTTCCAAAGTGGTAGAACTAGAAGAGCAGCAGCAATCTCATCGTGTGTCGCAGCTAAAATTTGATGCTGACAAGATTGCTGCTGTAACGCAGTATGAGTCATCATGCCAGCGTTAGCAGACGTTGCACTCTGACGCTAGCTGGTGGATGTGAATCATAAAATGCAGAATGCAAAGGATCCGGCGTCAAGGTTGAGGCATTATCTTCATAGAGCTTAACCAGTGCTGAGATCAGGTCTTGCGCATTGCTATGTTTTGCAGCAAAGGCATCCGCTTCAAACTCTTGTTTACGTGAACGAATTGAAGTCAGCGGCGAGAGTAAGAAGGTAAATACAGGTAAGCTCAGCATGAATAAAATTAACACCATCGCATCATTGCTAACATTTAGCATAGGGGTAACACCTAAGCCTTGATAAAACCAGAGCTGATTTTTTAGATAACCGAGTAAGGCCAGAAAACCTAGCGAGAGTGTAAATACAATCGCAATGCGCCAAATAACATGACGTAATTTGAAATGACCTAATTCATGCGCCAAAACAGCTTCGATTTCACTCGGAGCCAGTCGCGCCAGCAAGGTATCAAAAAATACGATGCGCTTGGCTGCACCAAAACCAGAAAAATACGCATTGCCATGTGCACTACGACGTGAGCCATCCATCACAAACAAACCTTTGCTAGCGAAACCTACACGTTGCATCAATCCTTCTATGCGAGTTTGTAGTGAGGCATCTTCAAGCGGAGTAAATTTATTAAACAAAGGTGCGATCACGCTTTGATAAAAGCCCAACATGAAGATTTGAAAAACACACCAAATACCCCAAGCATAGAGCCACCAAAGATCACCAGATTTTCCCATCACAGTGAGAATGACCCAAATTAAAGGCAGGCCTATTAAAGCACTGACAAGCGTGTTTTTAATCAGATCAGTAAAAAATAAAGCAGGTTTCATTTTATTGAAACCAAATTTTTCTTCTAAGGTGAATTGTTTGTAGTAATCAAACGGCAAATCAATCACACTCGATACCAACATCACAGCTACGATCAAACCGAGTTGATATAACATGCCATCCCCTGCGATCTGGGACACTTGCTCAGATAGCCATTGCAATCCGCCTAGCAAAGTAAAACCCACCAGAACAGCGGTATTCACGACCAGCAGCAGCATATTGAACTGCGTCTTAGCGATGGTGTAGTCAGCTGCTTTTTGATGTGCTGCAAGCGGGATTTTTTCTGCAAATTGTGCAGGTACGTGATCACGATGCTGCGCTACATGGCGCAGTTGGCGCGAACTCAGCCAAAGTTTTACGCCCAATGTGGCAATGAGCATGGCAGCGAAAAGGAGTGAAAAGCTTGCGGTATTCATACTGTCCCTATGAGAAAATATCGTTTTATTAGCCGCATTCATGGCGGATCAACATAGAGAGAGATTATGTCACAAGCCATACAAACGCACGTTCCCCTAGATCAGAGCCGCCCGAATGAATTTAATCTGGTCTGGATAGATATGGAAATGACAGGTCTAGATCCCGATAAGGACAAAATAATCGAAGTGGCAGCAGTGGTGACGGATCCTGACCTGAATATTTTGGCGGAGGGGCCTGTTTTTGCGATTCATCAGAGCGATGCGCTGTTGGATGGCATGGATGCCTGGAATAAAGGCACACACGGACGTTCTGGTTTAATTGAGCGCGTCAAAGCGTCCACAGTCACTGAGCAGCAAGCGAGTGCTGAGTTAATCGCTTTTTTGAAAAAATATGTCCCGGCTGGTAAATCACCGATGTGTGGCAATTCTATTTGTCAGGACCGACGGTTTATGGCGCGAGGCATGCCTGAACTAGAGGCGTTTTTCCATTATCGGAATTTAGATGTATCTACGCTTAAAGAATTATGCAAACGTTGGAAGCCAGAATTAGCGGCGGGTTTTAAAAAACACCAAATGCATACAGCACTAGCCGATATTATTGAATCAATCGAAGAGTGTCGTTATTACCGTGAGCATTTCATCAAGCTTTAAAGATGAAGTCGTTTAGTGTCGGGTAGTTTTATGACCCCAGAAACGATAAATTTGTATGATGGATGCTTCTATCTCTATAGCTAGTTTGTGGCATTTGATAGGATCATCCACCAGTTTGACTTCCTCTTCTTGTATTTCTTCTGCGCCGAGTAAGTAAATAGGTTTGAGTAAAGCAGCTTGAGGTGAATCACGTAAATGTTGCCAAGCACTAGCGCGCAAATTCACGCCTTCCATAAATCCCCAAGCCCATGATTCTGCATCGAGTATGCGTTTGCCTTTCCATTCATACTCACAAAACAAAGGCTCAAAATCACTTGGTGCAATATCCAATGTCACTGTAATGTCTTCTAACATACGCTCCATGAGATTTTGAATATGGCTTGCTTCTGCATCAGATTTAAAGGAAGGCGCTTGATCCGGATCTGATCCCCAGACCTTGGGCAGCCATTCAGTAGTTGCTATAGATTCTGGGCCAATTGCAATCGCAGTCAATAGGCCATGTAATGAATCCATCGTCATCGCATCATCGCCACAACGGTCGGATAATAAGAAATGATCTAATTCGTCGAATTCTTGCTCAGTGAGTAGCGGTTCTGTAGACATGGATGCGCCTTTTTTCTAGAACTAAAGCGTCAGTGTAACCGCTTAGCCAGAATTCAGTCGCTGCGCATACAATGCTGGCATGAATAAATCTAGCAAGCCAATAAATGAAGTAAACAGTGACGCGCCAGACCAACTAAGCTTTGCTGCGCTCTCGCCTGAGATGGTGTTGGATGCTTTAGCTAGCGTAGGCGTAGAAGAAGATGGACGCCTATTGGTACTGAATAGCTATGAAAATCGTGTTTATCAGGTAGGTAGAGATCAGGGCGATCCAGTGGTCGTAAAGTTTTATCGTCCACATCGCTGGAGTGATGCTGCTATCGCAGAGGAGCATGCATTTGTGTATGAACTCATGCAACAAGAAATTCCTGTAGTAGCACCGCTGCGTTTTCAAGATCAAACACTGCTGCATTATCAAGGCTTTCGATTTGCAGTTTTTCCGCGTCAGGGTGGACGCGCGCCTGATTTAGAGCGTCCGGACACCTTAGAGTGGATGGGTAGATTAATGGGTCGCATACACGCGATTGGTGCATTGAAAAACTATGCAGCACGACCTGCATTAGATGCGCAAACATTTGGTGTCACACCACGCACATGGTTGTTAGAACAAAAATTTATTCCCCATGAATTAGAGCAAGCATGGTTGAGTGTCAGTGCACAAGCTCTGGAAGCAGTGCAAGCTTGTTATGCAAGAGCGGGTGATATTGCTACTGTACGTTTACATGGTGATTGTCATAGCGGGAATGTATTGTGGACAGATGCGGGTCCGCATTTCGTAGACTTTGACGATAGTCGTACTGGTCCAGCGATACAAGATTTATGGATGCTGTTATCGGGTGAGCGAGCCGATATGACACGACAGTTATCTGATTTATTAATAGGCTATGAAGATTTTTTTGAATTCGATCCACGTCAATTGCATTTAGTAGAAGCCTTAAGAACATTGCGTTTATTGCATTATTCTTATTGGATTGCGATGCGATGGAATGATCCCGCTTTTCAATTAGCCTTCCCTTGGTTTAATACTGTGCATTACTGGCAGGATCGTATCTTAGAGTTGCGTGAACAGATTTCAGCTATGGATGAAGCGCCTCTCAGATTGTTTTGACACAAGTCAAATTTTTTTCAAGCTCTTTTGTTAGAGTCACATCGCCTATTAAAAACTTCTAATAAGAGACCATTATGTTTAGAAAAATATTAGTTGCTACCGATGGATCGTCTGTATCCGTTGCTGCTGCCAGTGCAGCCATAGAATTTGCCAATGCTAGTGGCGCCTCTATCGTGGGCTTGTCTTTAGCACAGCTTTATCCTTATATGCTTATGCCTGAAGCAGGTGCTATGGTGGATTTAAGTATGTATGAAGATGCGCAAGATCAAATGGCAGAGCAAGCTGTGAAAAAATTAGAAGAACAGGCTAAAGCTGCGGGTGTAAATTGTGTTGTATACACAAAGCGCGCAGTACATCCTTATGAAGAGATTATCTCGACTGCTCAAGAAAACAATTGCGATTTAATTTGGATGGCATCGCACGGTCGCCGCGGACTAAACAAACTTTTATTAGGCAGTGAAACACAGCGCGTGCTTGCGCACAGCACTATACCTGTTATGGTTTATCGTCAGCCTACAATTTAATTCAAGCTTAATTGAGTTAACAGTTAAGCTTGGTTAGTTTCATGTTTATAGCTTTAATGTGCTATCAGTACCGGTACTGTCATAGCTGCAAATATAGTTTTAGTGACGCCACCTAATAGCGTTTCGCGAAGACGCGAATGCCCATATCCTCCCATCACAATTACATCATTGCCAAGGTCAGCTGCAACGGAGAGTAGTGCTTGGCCGATATCAGTTTTCACATTGTGGCTGACGACTTGTACTTTGACGCCATGTCGGCTGAGAAAGAGGGCAACATCTGCGCCAGGCTCATTACCGTGTACGAATTTTTCATCATTAGCGTTAAATACAACGAGATCAACTTTTTTAGCCTGAGTAAGTATAGGTAGTGCAGCAGTAATAGCACGCGTAGCTGCGGTACTTCCATCCCATGCAATTAAAGGACGAGAAAATAATTTTGTAAATGTATTTGCATAAGGAATGATGAGTACAGGCCTTGCGCTATTCAAAACAACTTGCTCAGGAAAATTAGGAAATACTCCTGGGACAGTGGAATGAGGATCTGTTTGTCCAATCACAAGTAAATCGCTATAGCGAGCCTGCAATACCATGCCATCTACGGCATCATCATCAATTAAACGCGATTCAATAGAATTAGCACCTTCTTGATTCGCTAATTTTTCAAAAGAGTGCGATGCTTCAGTCGCATACTTTCTTAAAAATTCTACATGGTGCATTAACGTAGGATCATTAGAGCTAGTTAACCCATCTGCAAATACATAACGCGATAAACCTGTCATAGCAGCACCGACTACATGACCAGAAGAAAGCGCTGCTAAAGCAGCGGCATACTTAATACGATTAGCTGTATGTGCGGATTGATCAAGGTGAACCAAAATTGTTTTATAAGTCATTAGGGTTTTTCTCATTAAGGAAAGGTGTTATTACCGACTAGCGTAAACGTTAGCGTAGAGTTAGTCCATACAGATCACAAACAAAGCGCAGAAATGTTTTTATGAATTTTGATTCATATCAATTTCAAGTTTGTGATTCATATTGTGATTCGTATTTTGATGACCGCTAGGTCTTATGAATGGAGTAATAATGAATAAACATCATTCTTTCTTGCTATGTAAAACTCACCTTTTGTATAGTTATGTAGTGCGTCATCGCACGCAAAGCGCATAACATAGTGAAAAAATTAACAGATAGTTATACCGCTACTGTACTTGTACAGCCAACTTATCCACATGAATTAGAAGAGCAAATTAACTGGCATGAACAAACCATCATGCTACGTCCTATCAAGCCAGAAGACAGCGAAGAACATCAACGATTTTTTGCGGCACTGAGTCCTGTTGATATACACATGCGACTTTTTTATTCAATGCGTGAATTACCAGCTCTTCAGTTGGCTAAGCTGACTCATATTGATTACGACCGTGAAATGGCTTTTGTCGCTATCAGAAAACGATCTAATGGAAGTGATGAGACCTTAGGTGTGGCACGAGGCATTGCTGATGCTGATAATAAGCAAGCAGAGTTTGCTGTCATTATCCGGTCAGATCTAAAGGGGCAGGGCTTAGGATTTTTATTAATGAATAAATTAATTACTTATTTTAGACTTAGAGGGACTAGAGCACTAATTGGTGAAATGTTATCGGATAACACTGCCATGCATGAGTTAATGAATCATTTAGGATTTAACTTACACGCAGAGCCTCGCGATGGGACGATGACACTAGTATTAAAATTATAAAGTGCGAACTTGTTAATTTTTTCTTCTTTATTTATTCACACCTTGTGACTTGCGCAGTAGGGCTGAGCGTTTTGACTTAGGTCAAAGTAATTACTTTGTTGCATCAGTAGACTCCTGTCGGAATCAGCGTGGCATTCCATTTATATGCACAGGCGGCGAGGAGTGAAAGAGATGACAACGATAAAAAATTTAGAAGCGATGGAGCTGGGGGTGGAATTTGACCCTCAGTTAATTAGTAAGCTAAGTCAATCTGGCCCGCGCTATACCTCTTATCCGACTGCCGATCGTTTTACTGAGTCATTTCATTATCGTGATTATTTGCAAACAGTCGATGGATTGCGTGCAAGAGGATTGCGTCATCCACTGTCGATTTATGTGCATATCCCTTTCTGCGATACGGTTTGCTACTACTGCGCTTGCAACAAAATCGTTACCAAAAATCGTGAAAAAGCGCAGACTTATTTGGGTTATTTAAAACGCGAAATCGATATACAAGGCCGTCTACTAGCCGATTTAAATCGCGTTGAGCAATTGCATTTTGGTGGTGGCACACCTACCTACCTTAGCGACGAACAAATGGATGACTTGATGGGTCATCTACGGAGATGGTTTACCTTCGCGCCGGATGAAGTAGGTGAATACTCGATTGAAGTCGATCCTAGAACGGTCACACCCGAGCGTGTGCATCGTTTACGTCAGCAAGGTTTTAATCGTATTAGCTTAGGCGTACAAGATTTTGACGAGCAAGTGCAAAAAGCAGTCAATCGCATTCAACCAGAAGAAAAAACACTAGCCGTTATAGCTGCAGCTCGCGCTGCAAAATTTCGTTCAGTAAGTGTAGATTTGATTTATGGTTTACCTAAGCAAAGCTTAGCGAGCATGACACAGACGTTAGAGAAAGTGATTGCAGCGAATCCTGATCGCATTGCGATTTATCACTATGCCCATTTACCGCATTTATTTAAGCCACAACGTCGCATAGCAGAAGAGGAGATGCCATCGTCGGATGTCAAACTTGATATGCTGGCTTTATGCATACAAAAATTACACAGCGCAGGTTATCGCTACATAGGCATGGATCATTTTGCGAAACCAGATGATGATCTTGCTATTGCGCAGACGCAGGGTCGCCTACATAGAAATTTTCAAGGTTACTCAACACAATCAGAACTTGATCTCATCGCACTCGGTGTATCTGCGATTAGTTCAGTGGCGCGTACCTATAGTCAGAATGTAAAAACCTTAGACGCGTATTATCACAAACTAGATTTAGGTGAATTGCCGATTGCACGTGGTATTAAGCTGAGTATGGATGATGTGATGCGCCGTTTCATCATACAAATGTTGATGTGTAATTTTGAATTATCGATACGCTCTTTGGAACTCGCTTATCCGATTACCTTTCATACTTATTTTGAATCCGAACTCAATGCATTGCGTGAGTTAAGTGCTTTAGGATTAGTGAATGTGGATACAGACTGGATTACAGTGACCTTAAAAGGTCGTCTCCTCATACGCAATGTCTGTATGGTGTTTGATCGCCACCTAAGAGAGGCGCGCCAGTTACAATCAGAGCCTTTGCGATATTCGCGCACACTCTGAACTCTTAATCTTTTGAATAGTCTTGCTCTTTTTCCCCTATTTCTAGTCGGGTTGTTTGGCGGCGTACATTGCGTAGGCATGTGCGGCGGCATCGTGGGCGCTTTCGGCGTGGCTGCGCCAACTCGCGCTACTTTCCCGATTCCTGTGGTGGCACAAGCGCGTGCAGTCACCCTTCATTCCTCTTCTTTCTTGCGCGTTTTATTGTTTAATGCAGGACGTATAACAAGTTATATGCTGGCCGGTGCGCTGATGGCAGGGCTAGTAGGTAGTGTGAGACTTTTTATTAATCTCACCGTGTTACAAAAAGCGGGCTATGTCGCTGCAAATCTGATGTTGATTGCATTAGGTCTGTCATTAATGCATGTGTGGAGTGGTATTGCGCAGTTAGAAAAACTGGGTCAGTTGCTGTGGCAGCGTTTACAGCCTTTATTAAAAGTGTTCATCCCCATAGAAAAACCTTGGCAAGCTTTTGCTCTGGGTGCGATTTGGGGATGGGTGCCCTGTGCCATGGTGTATAGCGTGTTAATGACAGCTTTAATGACAGGATCAGCACTACAAGGTGCACTCGTTATGCTGGCATTTGGATTAGGTACCTTGCCTCTGCTATTTACTATGGGTTGGTTAAGTCAGTCCTTACCGGCTTTCTTTAGAAAAGCACAGGTAAGGTTTTTGGCAGGTTTACTCGTCTTGTTATTTGGTTTGCTCGGTGTCTACAGATTAGTGACGGGCTTATCGCATGGTTGGCTAGATGCCTTATGTCTGACACCGGCAGGGATGTAGTCATGAACAGCCATCAAGATTGTTTTCATTGCGGTTTGCCAGTACCTACTGGTAGTCATTGGCAGGTATTGATTGACGATGTACAGCAAGCCATGTGTTGCCCTGGTTGTGAGGCAGTGGCACAGACTATCGTCGATAACAATCTCACGAGTTATTACCGTGATCGTTTGAGTTTTTCTGATAAACCAGCTGAATTGATTCCTGAAGCCTTGCGTTTATATGACACGCAAGAACAAATCGCACAATTTGAAACCGACACTGAAGGTAAGCTACAAGCTACCTTTTCTATAGAAGGCATACGTTGTGGTGCTTGTGTATGGTTGATTGAAAAACATGTGGCACAAGTAGTCGGCGTGCAGGCAATAAATTTAAATCTATCGACTGAAAAACTGCATGTAGTGTGGGACGGTGAACAATGCAAACCCAGTAACATTGTAAAAGCCGTGCGTGAATTAGGTTATGCCGCTTATCCTTTTGATCCATTGCGACACGGCGAAATCATACGTAAGAATGCAAAAACTTTATTCCGTCAACTCTTCATAGCTGGTTTATCTATGATGCAGGTGATGATGTATGCCGTGCCTGTTTATCTAGCTGATGCAGACACTATGGATAAAGACATGGAAGGTTTAATGCGATGGGCAAGTTTATTCTTAACGCTACCTGCCGTGCTGTATTCGGCTCAACCTTTTTTCAAAAGTGCTTGGACTAATATAAAACAACGTGCACTGGGTATGGATGTGCCGGTTGCGCTAGGTATTGCAGCAGCATTCATAGGCAGTGTTTTTTCTACCGTGATAGGTCAAGGAGATGTGTATTTTGATTCAGTCACCATGTTTATTTTTTTATTGCTGTGTAGTCGTTATCTTGAATTGATAGCGCGTCGACGTGCTGCATCGACTTTAGAAAATATGCAGCACACACTACCTTCTTCAGCTTGGTTGTTACAGGATTATCCTGAAAGTAGAGAGCCAGATTGTGTGCCTGCAGCGCAATTAAGAGTAGGACAGATGATTTTAGTTAAAACGGGTGAGGCTATTCCTGCTGATGGCATCATAGTAGAAGGCAATACCAGTGTGGATTTGTCCTTACTCACTGGTGAGAGTCAGCCACAGAAAAAAATACTAGGTGAACGTTTACCTGGTGGTGCAGTGAATGTGAGTCAAGCTATTGTATTGCGAGTAGAAAAACTAGCGAAAGACAGCACCTTACATGCATTAATTCGTTTAATAGAGCAAGCTGGTAGTGGTAAACCTAAAATTGCGCAATGGGCTGATCGTGTTGCAGCATGGTTTGTTTCTACGCTATTGATCTTTGCTTGTGCAGTATTGATTTTTTGGGGATGGGTGGATCCTGTTCGGGCATGGCCAATTGCGATTGCTGTCTTGGTTGTGTCATGTCCTTGTGCTTTGTCATTAGCCACACCTTCTGCATTAGCAGCAGCCACCGATGCGCTACTAAGGCAAGGTGTTTTAATTATGCAGCCCCATGTACTAGAAACTCTACATCGCGCGACACATATCGTGTTTGATAAAACGGGCACACTCACTGAAGGCCAACCTAAGTTAGAAGCCATTAACTTAATGGGTAATAAAAATCGCGCTGAAGTTTTACAACTTGCAGCAGCACTAGAAGAAGGTAGTACGCATCCAGTTGCTGCTATGTTGATACAAGCAGCACAACAGAGTGAACAAGCTCTATCACTACTTAATCTTAAAGATATCGAGTCGTATGCGGGGCAAGGCCTAGCATGCAAAGTAGATGGCATATCTCATCGACTAGGTAATGCAAAATTTGTAGCAGAGATTGCAGGTAATTTGCCGCCTAATACTGATGCAACGGATCATGCCTGCGTTTATTTAGGTAATACATCGGGCTGGTTAGCGCGCTTTACATTTAATGATACTTTGCGCTCTGATGCACAAGCAGTGATTGATTATTTTCAAGCACAGCACAAGACTGTGATTTTACTTTCTGGCGATGCTGAATATGTAGTGCAAAAAACAGCGCGCCTATGCGGTATTGCGATTGCACGAGGTGCTGTGCTACCAGCTGAAAAACTCGCCTATGTAAAAAATCTACAAGCACAAGGCGCAGTCGTCACGATGGTGGGTGATGGCATGAATGATGCAGCAGTGTTACATGCGGCTGATGTTTCCTTTGCCATGGGGACAGGTGCTGCCTTAGCGCAGTCGCATGCCGATGCTGTGTTAATGAAGGGGAGACTATCCGCGTTGCGTGATGCTGCTGAAACAGCGGCGCAGACTATGCGCGTGATACGCCAAAACTTAAGCTGGGCTACGCTCTACAATCTGGTTGCCATACCTGCAGCTGCCTGGGGCTTGTTAAGTCCTTGGATGGCGGGTGTGGGTATGTCTATTAGTTCTGCGCTCGTCGTAGGGAATGCCCTACGTCTTGCGCATCTCACACATAAGGTTTAGTGATAGTTGATATGGAAGCGCTTTATTTCCTCATTCCTCTGAGTGTTCTCATCGTATTTTTTGCGATATGGGTTTTCTTTAAAGCCTCTGATGGTGGACAGTTTGATGATTTAGTCGGTCCTGGTTCACGCATATTGCAAGATGACGATAGCGTGCACGATATAAATAATAAGAACACTACTAAAAAAAATACTGATGAGTCACATTTATGACTGATGAGCTATCTGGTTAAATTTGACTCAGGTCAAGGAATTTTGCCCTAATGAAACGTACCCTCCCTGCCATGATTGGTGTAAAAAAGGGGATTTTTCGTGGATACAGCACAAAGCTACAACTACAAGGTCGTTAAGCAATTCGCAGTAGCGACCGTAGTTTGGGGTGTGGTCGGCATGCTAGTCGGCGT
>JACCDP010703273.1_pt1 | contig 14635 bp, 8 predicted proteins | sample 7445841 | NCBI WGS metagenome assembly JACCDP01 (sample SAMN15323441, study PRJNA562643) | freshwater metagenome | isolation source: river surface water | place: USA:Blue River Watershed | collected 2017-08-17 | reverse complement strand
TCCACCACCCCCACCTCCTCCTATGAAGACTGTTCCATTTTGATAGAGTGTCGCATTTGATAAATTGATGTCATCAATGACTTGAATAGGTGTCGTATCATATTTTGCAATTGTATTAATATTAATTCTTTTTAAATCAAAATTTACCATTGTGGCTATATTTTGAACTTGATTGGATAACACATCAAGTGGAGTAAGACCTGATGCTGAGGTAATAACATTTTGTAATTCAACGATATTTACTATATAATTACTTGCATTGAGTTGTGGATTCGTACTCATTCCTCTCTACTAAGTCGCGCATAGAAACAGAAAACTCTTTATGCGCGACTTAGTAGAAGATGTCATTGAATCTTGGGCCTCAATATTATGTTGATAAAAATACCTCATTTGTCTTAGTCGACTCTAGTTTCCCAACAAACTCAACTGCAGTTGTTCTTCTTTCATCGATTACAATTCCCGGACGTATAGTCTCTATTAAAGATGGGTTAGGTGGACTTGGTGCTAATAAATTTATTACAGTAAGCACAACAAAAGATGTTTATTTTGCGAATTCTACATTTGCGGCTTCATTCAATGCACCCTATGGATATATGACATGTACGAATCAAAGTCCGACATCGTGGACCATTACAAACACATATGGATTTCCTACCCAATCCACTCCTGCGTATACACTCTCACTTAGTGTTCCTGATATTCAGTCTGTTTCTAGCATCAATAATGTCTCTTATCCTGTTGTGAATATGAATCTTTCCACATTAACATTTGGCCCTGGAACAGCCCCCTCAAAAGTCTATGGAAGTGCAACTCTTACTGCAGGTACTGCTACTGTTACCACAACCTATGTCAATACAAATTCATTGATTTTTGTTCAAAGAACATCTTTGAATAGTTCTACAGATGTTGGAAATTTAGTCGTTGCAAAGAGTTCTGGTTCCTTTACGATAACAAGTTATAAGTCAGATGGTACAACTGCAAGTGATACATCCATTGTGGACTGGATTTTATTTAACCCAGCCCTATAATTTCCACTTAAGTAATTCTGATACACAAAAATAGAGTTCGTGAATGCAACGGTCTGAAAAATATTATGCCCCGTATCTTTCAGATTCAGATACAGGATATAGTTCTGATACAAGTGATACAACAAATACAAGTTCTGAAAGCGATGCTTCGGAAGTGAGGGGACATGCTCTAGATGCTCCTAACTTTCGACAGTTCGCATCTGGATTACAATTAACTCAAGCAGCATCACCTTCCTTCAATACTGAAGAAACTATTCTGAATCGTCGAATTGCTGGACTTCCAATGGCTCCTATTGATTATCAACGCGAAAGCCTTACAAATCTTAATGTGAAGAAAGATCCCTCCGGTGCTGATATTGAGAAGACAATTGATTTCAGCAAGCAAACTGTGACGAGTATTGTCATGTTAGACAGCCGAGATAGAGATAAGAAAATTTATCCTCAACCAACAAATGTTACTCTCAGACTTCCAAGACCCTATAAAAATATCACAAATTTCCAAATTATCCAAATAAAACTTTTGAGTAGTTTCTTCTATTTCCGTGCTGATAAGAATAATATTGCAATTACAATTCACGAACAAGGTCGTTATCTTCCTCCTGGCGCAACTTCTGGTCCTCTCAATGCCATTACATCTTTTATTCGTGAAGGTACATATAATATTAACACATTAATTACTGAGTTAACTACACAACTCAATCGTACTCCTGTTTTTTATGACTTTCCTGGTGGGTTCCCTGAGTTTGCTCCTCTTTTTGCTTCAACTGGTGATTATTCACTCAGTTTTAATCAACCTGGTGACAACTATTATGATGCTCTCAATAATCAATTTATTCAGAATCCTACAATGACACAAATTGTTCAAAAATATTTCCAAACGATGAATGCAGGTCTATCGAGTTATACATTAGACCAGATAAAAATCGCTTACTATTATCCTGTACTCAAAGAAATTTTACTTGATGCAAACTATAATGATGGATTAAACTTTAATATTGCAGATACAAGTGCTCTTTTACCAACAGAGACTATCCGCTCTCGTTGTATTTATACATTCCAGGGTATTAATGACCCTATTGTTCTTCAAATGGTTGACTTGAATGTGGTGGAACTTGATACCTATCGTGTTAAGCATACATTCCGTTATACTTTGATTAACAAATATTCTATTTTCTTACAGAGTAACAATAATCGTGTCACTATTTCTTCTTCTCAACTCAACACCAGTTTGACAAATCTTCTCAACGGAAAATTCAATCAATATCTTGCTGAACAATTTCAGAAATATGGTATAACACAAGAACAATATAATACACTCTCCACTGTAAACTCTTTACTTCTAGCAATTTTGACAGATATGTACTATTATCTTCAAAAACAGTTTGCTGTTTATTTTGGTGTGAATTTCAACTCGTATTCATTGACATACTTTACAGATGTAGAGAATGAAATACCAATTCAAAATGGCTTGAATTCAAGTGGTGTAAGTAGTAATTATGATGTTCAAGTTATTTCAAAAAACATTACGCCTCAAAGTATGAATGAGTTGAGTACATTCCGCACACAACCGAGTTATTATTGGAACCGTCTAAATTTTATTTCCACAACTGTGAATGGATTTTTCAATATGAATTCGAATTCGACAATTCAAGACTTTTCTCAATTGGGAAGAATCTACAATCAAATTCTTGATGTTCATGAACCTTCTACACCTTTAGTCTTAGACTTATCTCCTTATTCTTCAAACACTACAAGTACTAATGCATTGATTTATCAGAATAAACTTCTTCGTTCTGCTGATATAGTGACGAACATTGAAGCGACAAAATATACAACCTTTCGTTTCAAATCTCCTGTTCGTCAAACTCTTCGCGTTGCTGCAATGCCGAGACCTACCAAGTACAGATATCCTGCCTACAATTCAAATGCTTACACTTCTACACTGACAAGATTATTTGACAACAGTTATTCTTTTATTGAAAGTTCTCAAAATGCGGCAATGGATGTAGCAGAAGCAGCCTCCAATTTAATTACTGTACCAGGCTTTGATAGTAATGCTTCTTCCTATTTTGGAAGCAATTTTAATACTATGTATTCTCTTTGGACAAGCAATGTAAGTCTGAATATTTTAACAAATAGAACCTATTTTACATTCAGAACTGCAAAACCACCGTCTGCTCCTGTTGCAAAGTCTTACACATTTACATTGAACGTATCAGTTGTAAATAGTAGTCTATTAAGTAACTTTCCTTCACCTATCCAACTCTTTTTATATCATGACCGTGGGGGATTTATGGCAGATATTTCAGATGTGAGAAATGAAAAACCTCTTCATTACATATTAAATGGAACATTTTCAAATACTTCAATTGCTAATTTATCATTTACAGCCTATTCACAAGATTCGTATTATCTGATGGTGCGTTCAAGAGATACTACATTTACACCTTTCGATTTCCGTGTGGTTGTGTATTATCCTGATGGTCCTTCAACCTATACACCTATTGTCAGTACACTTACGAATTTTAATCCTCTAGCAAATCCACTGTCTACTCTAACAAATTATAATTATGCTTCCCTAGCAGATTCGAATTTTTTGCATCTTCCTATAAACGAACTAGGTACTAATTCAAATAATGGAGTGGATAGCAATTTCAGTGTATTTGACGATAATTATGTAAAGATGGGATATGATAAAAATGGAGTTTCAACAGATTTAACAAATTATATAGGATATCAAAATACAAGCAATGCAGCCTATATTAATCCAAGTGCAACATTCCGCATTGACCCAACTACAGGATATATTTTCCAAGCCAACACTGCGTATAGTTCCAATGCGCAACAATATTTTGGGTCTGGAAGTTTGAATAAACTTTTCACTTCAAATGCAGTGGCAACTTATACTTTCACTACAATACCCGCAAGACAAACAACAATTGCGCATTATTATGATAATACATTTTTATATCCTCTTCCTACTCAACCTCTTGTTTCACTTTCAAATTTACTTTCCTATCCTCTCAGTGAGTTACAAATAAGATCAACAAACGTTGGTTCTTTCCCTTTTACAGAATTAACAACATTTTATAATTTCTTTGATTCAAATGGTGACCCTGACCAAGCCTGGTTAAATAGTTATTATGATGCATATTATAGCAATTTTCCAAATAATTTTAGCAATCCTCTTCAATTGGTGAATCAACCTACTTATTTCGCACGTATTCAAGGATATACATATGCGTTAGAGCCTTCTCTTACGAATTACTTATCTCTTGGAACAGGTGTATCAGGTATCTCTCTTGTACCAGATGATGGTGTTTGGGATGTAAATCGTATTATGTTACGAAGCGCATATAATGGAACTGCTGCTTCAGACCCTAATAAAGAGATTAAATATTTGGGTATTTACATTGCTTCGTATATTAATTCATTGAAACCTGAACAAGTTAACCTTTCAAATGCGTATATGGTTATGGAATTCAGTACCTCGATTACTTACAATTCAAATACATCCAACTTTGGATTTGCAACGCAACCAGGAACCTATTATGAATGGGTTCGAAGCAAGACCTATATACCTGCTTCCAATCAGTATATTTATGGCTATGCTCAACATATCAGCACAATGAATACTGACAGTAACTCTTTCTATACAATTGTCCCTTTCAAAGCCGACGGTTCAATGACCACCTATACCGCACTCTCAGGTACACCAACTCCCTATTTCCCTTATTATTCTCTTGCTTCAACAGGAACAACATATTTGGATGGAACGTCTACTCCTGAAGGAACTTCTGTTGTCTATCCTGTGACACGTCCAAATCCAGATATAACACGTGGACCACCTAGTGGAGGCTATCCTACGCAGGCCAAATATGAGCAAAGCATTCCTGTCACAAATACTGTTCTTCAGTATCAGAATCAAACACCCTTTTATCAACAACCTTCCAGTTTACAGAAATATGGACCTTCTTCTTTCCTCAGCAATACTGGATTACCTTCTTTTACTGACTCCATCTTCCGTGTTGAAAATCATGCTCTTTTTAATCAAGGAGGTGTCTACAATATTTATTCTATGAAACCTAGTTCAACAACCTTTGACTATAAGATGACACTTACAGCGGATATGTTTGGAGTTGGCCTTTCAACACCTCAACTTATGGGTGTAAGTGGAAATGAAAATGAATTTGCTTTCTTAACGATGGAAACAAGAAATATAACGCCCAATACAGGAGGATTTTCCAATGAAAATGAAATTAATCTTACACAGTCCAACAATATATTCCATCTTTCAAATGTTTTCACAGGACCGCGAACAATTATCGAATTACCTGCAGCCACAATACCTTTATCTGTTATGCTCAATCAAATCACTGCACAAGTTATACCAGCACAAATCAGTACAGGAATAACAGCCACATCTAATTTTGAGTTTACAGCAAGCAATAATACCTTTTATGTATCTTTCTTAAACAATCCTGGAACGGCTTCCATCTTTGGATTCTTGCCCAAGGTTTACACTGCGCCCAGTCTTCCTGTTGTCTATACATTAGTTTCTCCCAACCCTGCCCCTCTGTTTTTCTATCTTGTGGGAGGCACTGTGCCCACTTTCCTTCCTAATATTCCTCTTCCTGCAACAAATAAATTAGTTTTATATTCTATGATGTCATTCACAATTGATTTTAATACAGACCTTGCCACTGCACAACTCTTTGGATTTGATTTGTCTTTGTACACTGCAACATTTGATAGTGGTACAGGTGCCTATTATTTACATTCTCCAAATACAGTTGCAACAAACATCACTGATTTATATCGTGATAATACAACTGGAAAAACTACACTAGTAGGTAATGGGGCATTTATTGCCAATTTCAGTCTTGATATTATTACAGGTTCGAAGTTTGGATTTGCGGCGACTTCCTACAGTGGAACACCAGGTACAACTATTTATCAACTCACTTCACCTCATAGAGTAAACACAGATTTTGCATCCACGTTTACCCATCGATTCCAAATTGATACCTATAATCCATCTACAAATATAATTAAGTCAAGAGATGTTTTAACATCTAGTAATGCATTCTATTTCCCTCCTCTCCCTTCAAATTGGTCAGATGTAATGCCAACCTATCCTACCTACACGTTTAGTGGAGGTGCAGATGATTTTGATTCGCTTGTTGACCAATCTCCTGGAAATTTATATTTACCTGGAACTTACAGTGCTCAAATCACAAATATTGATTCATTCAATTATACAAACAATGGTGGATATTCATTTGGTTATACAATTACATATACAGGATTGAATAAACTTTTGACAGCAGGAGGTACATCGTCAACCTGGCCTCCCTATGAATGGTGGGGGGCCTCAAAAATGAGTTCTATACTGGACTCCACATCATATCCCTATATCACTCAGCCTCGTTATTTGCGAAATAATTTCTTATTAGAGACGATTCCTACACTCAATCCTTCATGTAATTATGATATTATTAATCAGACGTCAAGACAAAAATACTTTGATGTTCCCAACAATCCTTATGGAAACTTTCACATTGGTTATTTTGTACCTATCACTGGTCAACAATACAATTTGCCCCAACAAGTCTCAATCGATGCTGTTGATACTAAATATAATTATAGAGATTACATTCCTGGAACCTCAGCCTATACATTTGCTCAACAAAGCAATCTTCCTGTTTTAGTTTTTGTTGATTTCAGTGTATTAACAAGCAATACAGTTTTTGACAATAATTTTAGTAATACCTATGCACCTTATTATCTTGAATATCCTCTTGTGCAACCTTGGGGATTTAACCCAAATACAAATCTTTCTACTCTCAGTACTCTTGTAAAATCCAATATCTATCCTCAAATTTATAATGTGAATTTAATTAATAAACAAGAAGAAAATAATCAAATCTCAACAATTCACTATTATGGTTCAATTGAGACGCGTGGATTTGGTAATCAGCAACAATTTATGTTAGCCTATGATTTTGTAGATTTGAATAATAATTCTGGTACTAATTCTGTAACTTATTATCAATATGCCGAAGCAAGAATCACATTCAATGGATTCCCTTCCGTTGATTATTTGTTTGAGCCCGCCACACAAGTTATACAATCATATGAAGGTTCGAATTTGGTTCCTTACGATTTGAAAACAGGTGCAAAGGGCGGATTTTGGATTACATTTAATGAAGGCAACCGCATTCCTGCTTCCAATACTCCTGCTGAACTTTCTTTACAGTATGCTTCAGTTTGGGGAAATCGGAACAATTCATATGATAATCCTACAACAATTAAGAATGCCTATCAAATCTTCTACCCCACACAACGAATCGTCATGACAAAGGTTGAGCGTGAATATGACCCTATAACTGACTTGAGTGGTATCTTGTATCCTGAATGGCAACGTACAAATATGTTTGCTTATGACTCCTATCAGAAATATGCTGCGGATATTTCTGCCAATAAGTGGGGACTTGAAAGTTCAAACAATTTTATGGTTTCTGATACAACATTCTCTGGATATTACTACAATGCAAACTGTCTAAATATACCTCTTGAAGCCTCATCGAATTATTATTATCTTGCTGTTCGTGGTTACAGTCCAACTGAGAAATCCCAAATTATGTTACGCTTTAGCGCTCCCAATGAGTACGATTTTGGACATGTGAAATTTACAGATATTTCAAATGAAATCTTCCTCTATCCATCTACAACAAATCTCTTCAATTCAAACTATGGAAATATGCTTCTTGCATTCAACAGTAACTTTGTTTTTGATTCAAATGGAAAAGTCTTTGGTTCGAACATTATTCAAGGCTACAACGGGTCCAACTTTTCAAATATTACTGGATTTGGCGATTTCTTACAAGAATTTATTGGTATCTACAATGTATACAATAGTAACGTACAACTTCTTTCTTCGATTAACAGTGCTGTTCAGTCAAATATAAATGCGTTTATAACAACAGACCTTCAATATATTTTACCTCCAAATGCGCTCCAGCGTCAAAGATATACTGACCCCATCATTTATTCTATTCTTTGGAAATCCGCACTTCCTCCGCAGTATGAAAATTTAGAAGACAATTGGGGTCTTGGATGGAATCTTGGGTATGATAAGGTTGATACAACATATGACACCACGCATACAGCACAAAGTTTCTACAAGATTTTAGATGACTACATTAACTTGAAGTTGAATCCTGAGTTTGATATGAATCGTATGGACACTGGAGCAAAAGAGAATCTTTCTGCCACCTTAGAACCCACAGGTTCCTTGAAGGCTTATTACGGAAAACTGTTGCTTGCTCCCTTTGGTTCTTATGCACAAACAATCATCAGCAATCCAATTACATTCCAACTTGCAATTCCAAGAATGGAAAAGGTCACCTTCACCTGGACAGACAATATTGGTACTACAATTAACAACAACGACTGTGAGTGGAATGTTGTGATTCAGATTGTTGAAAGTCTTGAACCAGGAAGACCTGCTCAACAACCGAGAATTGAACCAAGATAATTCCATACCATAGCAGAATGGAGCCCGTTCCTCCCCGCAACTTTCCAAGAATAAAAAATACTCCTGTACAAACCATTCCAATCTTAAACCAAGGTCCCGCACCTTTTTACCCTCCAGTTTGTTTAAAATATCACTGGGACCCGACTGCTATTCTCCGACACACATTACCTGAAGGACGTGTACCTCTTCCTACTGATCCTCGTCCTTGGGTGAGAGTTTGTATGGAATATACGACATCCGCGACCAACGAACCTGCTCCTGAAGTTCCTTCTGGTGCGGTGCTTCCTTCTGGTGGACAATTCTATCCTCCTACGAAATATCAGGAATCCATTGACAATGAATCTCTGTTACGTCGTTTAGACAGACCTCTTGGAACATGTGAAGCAGACCAATTTACACCTTGTGAACGTGGTGATTTGTTTAGTGCTCGCCAACTTATTCCCAGACGTCGCCAACCTGATAGTCGTTTTGTTTCTGAACTTGAGTATCCTCAAGCCCTGCTCCGCGTAGGCCCTTATCCTTGTCGTGCTGAACAAGATGAGATTAACTTATCTCGTTCTCCTCACCTTTTCAACAACGCGACAAAACAAGAACGCTACAAGCAATCCTTTCCTACGAAGAAGATAACGACTCCTTTGCCATCTTCAGTATAAGAGGTGCTTTCGTAACCCAATCTTCAGGGATGTCTAATAAATAGATTCTTCCCTCCAACGGCATCATCACTCCTATACTTGTTGTTTCCTTGATGTCTGCAAACCAGGACACCATGGCTAAATACAATAAATCTTGTGTATTCAAAGTATCTTTTTCTGTAGAACCTATTTTCCAGAAACAGGTATCTGTTTGTAAATCAACATTTTCTTGGAATTGGTCTTCAAATGTGTATTGTACACTCATTCCGATGGGATTGAATTTGGCTATCCAATGAGAAAGAGCCTCTTCTAAATAATATAGGTACTCATGAAGTTCTTCATCTTCAAGATTTTCAAAGAGACTTGTACTTCTGTACAAAGCAGCATTACGCCCTTCTGCGACTAAAGAAAGTGCACCCACCTTCCAAATATCGACCAAACAATCTCTCCAAGAAACGGCAGGATTTACCACCTTTCTCCAACTACGAAGAACATCAGCCCGCCATTCTGTCGGTACAACATACCGTGTAGGTGCGATGCGAAATTCTCGTAATTTATAATTATCAAAACGAAGAGGACGAAGTTGTCCACGAATTTTTGCAACAATGCTTGTCGCACGAATCAAATCACGAGGTTCCCAGGGAAGTTCTTTTGCAGCAGCCCATTCTGCAATCATTCCGTAATCAACAGGAAGAGGTGTTTTTGCGGCCTCTTCACTGTCAAAAAAGTGAAAAATGCATTCTTCTAATTCAGAGGGCCATTGAGCCCAAAACTCTTTATCTTCTGTAAAAATGCGCAAAGTGAACAATAAGTTCTCGGCTTCAAGATTTCGAAAAGGTATATTGGATAAGAAACTAATTTGTCTTAGTGTCCAGATTCGAAGAAATCGCTGGAAATCAGAGGAGAGTTCTCCTGTGGCCCAAGGAGGAAGTTTCCAAAGAAAACCAGGAGGGAAAAGCGGAACACTTTTGAGCCTGTCTCGTGTAAACCAAGAGAGAATACCATCATCACGAAGTAATTGAATATCATCTCCATCTAAACAACTGAGAAGATCGCGAAGTCGTTTCTTTCCTTCGTCAATATCTACACTACTAAGACAGTACTTCGCAAGTCCATGATACGTCATAAAATCGTAAGGAATTTCACGAATGAATCGGCATAAATCTCTTTCATCACGAATATAACTCAAATACAACTGTTCACGCGCTCGTGTAATTCCTACATAGAATAACCGTCGTTCACAAACAACTTGGTCGGCACTTTTTCCAGAAGGGAACACGTCATCATTACAGTGTATCATATAGACACAATCCCATTCTAACCCTTTGCTGGCATGAAGAGTTGCTAAATCAATGACTGGTCCACCACCATTTCCTGATTCTTCATCAATACCAATATCGCGTAAACGACAACGCAATCCTCTCTGAATCATCTCTTCTTCAATTCTGTAAAGGTCTACATTTGTGCGACTCAGTACAGCAATGGTTTGATTCGAGGAAAATCTTATTTTTTCAAGAATATCTTGTACAATCCAGCGTGTTTCATCACTGGCTCTATAGAAAAAGCGAACGTGAGGTTTTTCTCCACCTTTCTTCTCTGCTAACATACTACCTTTCCAGGGTAAGGTAGGAATACGGAGCATCACTGCATTGGCGGCTTTGATAATACTTTCACGACTTCTATAGTTTCTTCGAAGTTGGTCGTCTACTAATCCACGAATTTCTTTGTGAAGTTCCAGAATATATTTTACATGACTTCCACGCCAAGTGTAAATATTTTGACAATCATCACCAACTATGATTAAGAAAGAACCAGGATGAAGAAGTCTCTGTAGAAATCTCCACTGGGTTGAATTAATATCTTGAAATTCATCCACAACGATGTATTTTAGTTTCGAAACCCATTTGCGTCCTTTTTCTGTAATGAGCCATTTTTCTCCCATGCCTACTAATTCATCCACAAAATACAAAGTATGAAGTGAATTGGGTGAATATTGTTGAAGAAGATTTCTTGAAAGTCCATGAAAGGTTCCTATCCAGAGTTTTGTACTTCCTATAAGTGTTTCAATGCGCGTTTTCATTTGCTGAGCGGCATTTCTTGAAAATGTCATTAAAATAATTTGTTCAGGTTTTACACAATAGTGTTCAATAAGATAGGCTATACGTGCTGTAAGTGTGGTTGTTTTTCCTGAACCTGCGGAGGCAATAATCCGTTGGTGACAATTCATAGGACGTTGTATGGCTTGACGTTGTTCTTCATTGACAAGAATTGTTTTTTTGGAGAATTCCATATATGTGTCCGAGTCCATGCTTAAATCTCTATTACTATTGTCAACTAGGCTTAGATGGTAGATGTTTTCTTTGAGAAACCTCCCACTTCCAAATGGGAAGTGCTTCTTCCTCAAGTTGTCTTATATTCCTATAAGCGGTTTTGTATGGCCAGGCTTTCTCAAGACATTTCAGCCATTCATTTAGCAGACCCTCTTGATATTTCTGGAGGAATACCTGTTACAAAAGATGCGCTTTGGCCTTCTCAAATTGATTTAGTGACTAATTTTGCACCCGAGGTAGTAAAGCCTTACATTGAAGAATGGTGGAGGCCAGAAATTACGGAAACAGTTCCAATGTTAGAAGAACTTGACCAGTATTTAAGAGAATTAACCATTGAGTTTGATGAAGCACTTTTAACAGATGATTTTGAAAATCAAAATAGCATCGCAGAACTTTTAGAGGAAGATTTTTATCTGTATTTTGAAAGTTGGATTCCCGATGAATTCAGAGAGTATTTCTTTTTTCCATCTGTTTCTGAAGAACAGGATGAAGAAATACTTATTTCAAAACTTGAAAAGATTCTTTCATTTTTAAAACAACCTGAAAAGAAAGTTCACCAACGGAAAACACGACGCGTGCATGGAAAACGTTCTCTTACTCCTATTCGCAATTCACTTCAGAAAATAAGAAAAACTCGCCGCAATAAACAGAAGTCAAATGAAATACTACAAGTCTCAACAAGTTCGCCAGGTGATGGGACCTAACGGCATTCAAGAAACAATCATGAATGTGGAAGTAAAGAATGGTCAAGGTACAAAATCAGTTACTTTAGTTGAAAATGGAAAAACAAAAAAGAGTGTCAAGAAACTTACAAAAAAAGAGATTCAAAATATCGGTATGAATCGTTTTATGCCAGGGTTCTTCACAAAGTGCATTGGCGATTGTAAGAAAGGAGTAACGCGCTCAAAATCAAAGGCGAGAAAAACAATGAAAAAGAAGAGAGTCTAATGCTTGAAATAGCCTTATTTATTTCTATATTCTTTCTTGTGCTTGTATTTTTCTACAAACAGAAGGCAGAAGGTTTCAATATTTTACAAATTGAATCTGACAAACTTTCTACGTTTCATGAACTTTTAACAGAGAAATATCCAATTGTTATCCGAGGATTGGGTGAACCCAAATTTCTCACACCTGAGATTCTTAAATCAACACCACGGCTTCATGGATTTCAACTTGCTCCCAAATTGTATATAGGTGATGTTTTAAAAGATCCAAAACGACTCCCATCACATTTACATATAGCAGAAGATATACGACGCAATTTAGCATCAGAGGTGGGTCTTCATGTTTGGGCTGAACATTCTTGGCTTCCACATTATACTGGTGAAAATCCTTCCTGGTTTTTGACTCTTGATACAAAAGTGAGTGTTGGTTCAATCGGTATGACAAAAAGTAATGCGTATTCCACTGTCATTTATCCCACCAGTGGAAAGTTTATCTGTTCATTGATGTTGGATTCAGCAGAGAAATTTCTACCCAAGCATTGGCAAGGCAAATTCCTTGATGAATTGACAGTTTCTGATACACCACTTCTGAAAGAAATTCAATTTGTTGATGTGGTTCTACGTCCTGGCCATATGCTTCATATACCTGCTCATTGGATATACTGCTGTAAAGCCGATGCTGGTGCGTCCTTGCCTCTTTGTGGTGTCCTTGAAATTCATCATCCCATTAGCAAACTCGCATCATCTTTGGAAAATTGACACGTAGCGTATGCTAAGAAATAGTATGGAAGAATCATCATCTTTAGAGGAACTTGATATCGTCTCTTCAACTTCTGTTTTGAAAGATCTTGAAGAGAAGAGTAAATCTATTTTAACATCCATTGCGGAATGTAAAAGCCATGTAAGACATGTCATTTCAAAGGCAAAGGAGACACAACCGCCAATTCTTCAACTGAAACTGAAACCTCGCGCAGCCAGTAAAGCGTGGATAGAAAAGCATGAACTTTCAGAAGAGCCTACATTGAAAGAATTCCTCGACTGTTTTCTGACCTTGTATAGTTCTCAGGGAAGATTGGATATTTCAAATCTAACTGTTCATCTTCATAAAGAAGAGGCTAAGTTATTTCACCTTGTTGAAGGAGTCGTTGATTTCTTTGATATACTTGCTGCCCTACCTCATATCTTTCACTAAGGAAAAGTAATCCTGTAAAATTAACGACAGTATTTACAATTTTTTTGTATGGAATCGTTTTCAGCAGAACAGAAAGAAGCCTTTGAAGCGGTACTGGATGGTGAAAGTATCTTTATAACTGGACCAGGAGGAACTGGAAAGTCATTTCTTATTCAGCAAATTGTAGAAGAAGTACCCAAACGAACTGGAAAGATTGTTGCTACCACTGCTATGACAGGATGTGCGGCTCTTCTTCTTGGACGGTTTGCAAAGACACTCCATGGGTGGGCTGGTATTGGACTCGGCAGAGGGAACGCACAAACTCTAGCGCAAAGCATTCGGAGAAAAACACCGTTGGCAAGAAGATGGAAAGAAACAAATATCTTAATTATTGATGAAGTAAGTATGCTCACTCCTCTTCTTTTAGAAACCCTGGATGAAATTGCGAAGACTCTTCGGTATTCTCAACATCCATTTGGTGGAATGCAAATTGTCTTTATAGGTGACTTTCTTCAACTTCCTCCTATTACAAATGAGAAAGTAACACGATTTGCATTTGAAAGTCCTGTCTGGACAAAGTTAGTGAAGCGAACAATTAAACTTACTAAAATATTCCGTCAGTCAGATACTGTTTTCCAAAAAGTTTTGGATGAAGCGCGTTTGGGTGCTTTATCTAAACAGAGCCTTTCTATCTTAGAAACCCGCATCAATCAAGATTATAAAAAAGAAAGAATTCAGCCTACTATCTTGTTTAATCGGCGCATGGATGTAGAAGAAATCAATGCCTCTCATTTGAATAAACTTCCAGGAATTACAAAGACATTTAGTGCAGTGACAGGCCCATCAGCACATCCTCCATCTGAAGTGATTGCTACTTCTGACAAAATGGACAAAGATGGAATGTATGTACCTATTCTTACATTGAAAGAAGGCGCGCAAGTGATGTTGGTAGCAAATCTAGATATGGAGGCAGGGTTGTGTAACGGAAGT
>JACCDP010394776.1_pt1 | contig 14636 bp, 26 predicted proteins | sample 7445841 | NCBI WGS metagenome assembly JACCDP01 (sample SAMN15323441, study PRJNA562643) | freshwater metagenome | isolation source: river surface water | place: USA:Blue River Watershed | collected 2017-08-17 | reverse complement strand
TCATGATTGACCCATACTGGGCTACATCTGGTCAAGTTCTGGCATTTACCCCTGGTTTTGGTTCTGGTGGTTCATACGTTCCAACCACTCCTACCCTTGACTTTTTATCCGATGTTTCTGCGGCAAGTCCTAGCGCTGGAAACGTTTTAACTTACAACGGTTCTGCATGGACAGCCGCATCAGCGGGAGGTGGTGGAGCCAGTGTCACCATTTCTGATACACCACCAGCATCCCCTACTGCTGGAAACTTGTGGTTTGAGTCGGACACCACTAAAACTTATATCTATTATGGTTCGTCATGGGTAGAAGTTGGTTCAATACCTACAATTCACAATTTAAATGATATTGGTGATGTACAAGCACCCACACCAACAACGGGTCAAGTATTACAATGGAACGGAACCTACTGGGTTCCAGCAGTTGCGGCTGGTGGTGGATTAAACACTTCCACTGACGGTGCACTCATGACTATGGCTATAGGAGCGTAAATGGCAATCGGAGACAGAAACGAAGCACGGCTTGGTGGACCAGTTCAATTAGGCACATCTACGACCACAATTGTCACTGCCGCTACAGGGTACGCCGACATCATTAAACAAATTATTATTTGTAACACTGACACCATTGACCGCACCGTGACGTTGGCTATTGGTTCAGCCGCAACTGCCGCTAACCGATTAATGTCGGCTCTCCCAATTGGTGCAAACGACATTATGGTGTTTGACACTGCCATTGTATTAGCCGCTGGTGAGACACTGCAAGGTTTGTCAGATACAGCCGCCAAAGTAACTGTTACAGCCGTTGGCTGGGAGAAGCAAACAGCCTAATGGCTTTTAGTTCTGCCTACGGTCTTGGTTCTATTAGAACGGGTGTATGCACTAGTACTTCTCGTCCTGCATCACCTTTTGTAGGTCAAACAATTTATGAAACAGATACGGGTGCGATATTAGTTTGGAAAGGCTCATCATGGAGTGGAATATCTAAAATGAGAAATGTTGCGACATTTACGACTAGCGGAACTTGGACAGTTCCAGCAGGTGTTACTTATGCAGTAGCAAATATTCTTGGTGGGGGTGGTGGAGCAGCAACCTCTGCTGCTGGTACTGGTGGAACATCATCAGTTGCTTTTGCCAGTGGAACAGTTAATGCTGTTGGTGGAGGGGGTTGTAACTACGGTTTTGGAACTCCTGGTGGTGTTGCTGGAGCAGCAAATAGTGGTAAAGGCGCTCGTGCATCACAACTTTGGACAAGTGCAGCGTACACATTGTTTGGTGCAGAAAACCCACAAGACGGAACATTTATTGTTTCTGGCGCTGCTGTAACTGCTGGTGCAAGTATCACTATCACGGTTGGTTCTGGCGGAACTGGTACAGTTTTGGGTGGTTCAGGTTTAGTTTACATAGAATATGAGGTATAAAAACTATGGCAACATATGCACAAGTAGAAAATAATATTGTCATCAACACAGTTGTTGCTGACGCTAGTTGGATTGCACTTCAATCAGGGGAATGGATTGAGTTTGATGAAACGAATCCGTGTGGTATCGGTTGGGCTGTAGAAAATGGTGTTTGTGTTCTTCCTCCTCCTCCACCATTGCCAGTATTTCCAGAGGTTTCTGAATGACGATTTCTGCTACCACACAGGGACAGAAGTCTGGTGTTTGTACTTCAACCACACGCCCTTCTGATCCTTATGTTGGGCAAATGATTTACGAGACAGATACCAACCTACTTAAAGTATGGTTGGGTTCTGCTTGGTCTGTTGGACAATCCTTGTTATGAGTATTTCAGCATCAGATAAGGGCATGCGCCCAGGAGTATGTACTTCTACTAGTCGCCCTGCTAATCCTTATATCGGAATGATGATCTTTGAATCAGACACGAACTATTTGCGTGTGTATACCGCATCAGGGTGGTCTGTTGGAATGAATCAAACAACAGCATTCACTGTTACGTACCTTGTTGTTGCTGGAGGTGGTGGCGGCGGTTCCCTTGGTGGTGGCGGTGGAGCAGGTGGTTTGTTAACCAGTACTGCAACATTTACTACTGGAAGCACTTATACGATTACTGTTGGTGCAGGTGGAACAGGTGGACTAAATACAACCGTAGGCACACAAGGTGGGTCTAGTTCAATTGTTCTTGGTTCAACAACTATTTCCACGACTACTGGTGGTGGTTACGGTGGTAACCAAAATGGTTCATTTGTTACTGGTGGTTCTGGTGGTTCTGGTGGGGGTAACTCATATTCATATGGAGGACCAAACCGTGCATCTGGAACATCAGGTCAGGGTAATAATGGTGGTTTAAGTTACAACAATAATCCGTACCTTGGTGGTGGTGGAGGTGGTGCTGGAGCAATTGGTGGGGACGCAACTTCGTCTATTGCTGGTGTTGGTGGTATTGGTGTCCAATCAACTATTTCGGGTACTAACACTTATTACGCTGGTGGTGGCGGTGGTAGTAAGCACAATGATTATGGTGGTAGCGCTAACGTTGGCGGTTTAGGTGGTGGCGGTAATGGTAGTGGTTTAGTTGCAACCGCTGGGGCCGCAAATACTGGCGGTGGTGGTGGAGGTAGTGGTTATGCAAGTGCTATTTATTACACAGGTGGTGCTGGTGGTTCTGGTGTAGTCATCATTAGTTATCCAACTGCTGATGCTGTTGGTAAAACGATCTCAGGTGGTACTAAAACCACATCAGGCACAAACACTATTCATACCTTTACTAGTTCAGGAAGTTTGGTGATCGCATAATGCCTTTCTCATCTGTTATTGGTTCATCATCAATCATGCAACCTGGTGTATGCACTTCTACGACTCGTCCTGGCTCACCTTATGATGGTCAAGTTATTTATGAGACTGACACAGATAAGACTTTGGTGTGGAATGGAACTGGATGGGTGTATCTATCAACTAGTCGTACCAACCCAGGTGGATTGGATTTGATTAAGACGCAGACAATAGGTTCGGCTGTATCTTCCGTAACTGTGTCAGACGCTTTTAGTACCACATACGATAATTACCGAATTATTGTTAGTGGTGGTGCTGCATCGGCAACTCCAAACTTGGATATGATTCTTGGCTCTACTACCACTGGTTACTATTATGGTTCAGTTTATTCAACCTTTGCTTCATCTACACAAAATGGTGAGGCTGGTTCAAACCAAGCAAGTTGGTTACGGGTGGCTGTTGGAAGTTCAAATGGGTTAAATGGAGTGATTGAAGTATTTTCTCCGTTTGCATCATCAAGAACGGCAGCAAACTGGGTTACAACACACCAACAAACATCAGGTTTCGTTTCTCGTGGTTCTGGATTTCTTGATAATGCAACTTCTTATACGGCATTTACTCTTACACCAAATAGCGGAACTCTTACTGGCGGTACTATCGCTGTTTACGGGTATGTAAAGGCATAACTAATGGCTGTTACTTTCCCATCCTCCCCAACACTTGGAGATCAATATACAATTGGTCAACGTGTTTATGAATACGATGGTTCTGCATGGTTTCTTATCAGTAACATCGTACTCAGTAAGTACGTGATTGATGGGGGCGACCCTACAATCGTTCAGTTTTATGTTCAAACGGCTCCTGTAGACGGTGGTGGTGTGTAATGGCTTTCCAAATCCAACTGCGTAGAGGTACGGCTTCTGCATGGAGCACAGTCAACCCAATCCTTGTTGAAGGTGAGGTAGGGCTTGAATCTGACACAAATAAAATGAAAGTTGGAGATGGCACTACGGCATGGAACTCTTTGAGTTATGCGCCTATTGGAACCATTACAAGTAATATGGTTACTACCGCTTTAGGGTATACCCCTTCGTCAACTGGCAAATCTATTGCCATGTCTATCGTCTTTGGAGGATGATTTATGGCAGCACCAAACATTGTTAACGTCACAACTATTACAGGTAAAACTGCTGTTCAGGCGGTAACTACTTCTGCAACCGCAATTGTTACCAACTCAGCAGGTTCTAATAAAGTGCTTAAAATTAATGCTTTATATGTAGCCAACGTTGACGGTACTGCGGCGGCAGATATTACTGTTTCCTTAGTTCGTGGTTTAGTAACAACAAAGATTGCCCATACTATTTCAGTTCCTGCCGACTCAACTCTAGACATTATTAGTAAATCTATATATTTAGAAGAAGGCGATGAAATACGTCTTACCGCATCTGCAAACTCTGACCTTGACGCAGTATGTAGTTACGAGGAGATTAGTTAGTGCGCTCTAATGGTGGGATTATTGGACCAAAAAAAACTGTAAGCATTACCTCTGCTTCAGGTATTTGGGCGATTAGAGATGCTCAAAGAGAACGTGGAGCAAATAACTGGTCTGGAGTGTCAACCCCAACTGTTGAATACTTAGTTATTGCAGGTGGAGGTGGTGGTGCAAATGCCGTGTATGGAGGTGGCGCAGCACCTGGAGGTGGTGCAGGGGGTTATAGAACTGGTACGGCTCTTTCCGTTACTGGTGGCACTACCTATACAATTACTGTAGGTGCTGGTGGAGGCTCCGCTACTAAAGGTAGTAACTCTGTATTTTCAACAATCACATCAACTGGTGGCGGTAACGGTGGCGCTACGGGTGGTTCAGGTGGTGGTGGTGGAGTAAACAGTGCAGGAGCCGCAGGAAACCAAGGTGGATACACACCAGTAGAAGGATACGCAGGAGGCGCAGGTGGTGGCTCTCCAGCATTCAATCTTGGAGGTGGCGGTGGAGCAGGTGGGGTAGGCTCACACAACGGTGGTCCAGGAGCATCTTCATCAATAACTGGTACAGCAGTAACTCGTGCTGGCGGTGGAGGTGGAGGAGGCGACGGAGGTGGAGGTGGAACTGGAGGCTCAGGTGGTTCTGGTGGAGGAGGTGCTGGGCGTAATGACTCAGGAACAGGCATTGCTCCAGGTTCTGGAACAGTAAATACTGGTTCAGGTGGTGGCGCTGCTGGTGGATTGTACGCACAAGCAGGAGGTAGTGGTGGTTCAGGAGTTGTCATAATTGCTTATGAATCAACATATCCAGTTGCAACATCAACTACTGGTTCGCCAACATATAGTTCAGCCTCTCGTTCAGGCTATCATGTATATACGTTTACTGCGTCTGGCAGTATTACTTTCTAGGAGAAACTTAAATGGCACATTTTGCAGAACTTGGCGAAGACAACATCGTATTGCGAGTAATCGTAGTATCTAACGATGACTGTAAAGACTCAGAAGGTACTGAATCAGAGACCGTAGGTGCTGAATTCTGTCGCAATCTTTTGGGTGGAACATGGAAGCAGACCTCGTACAACGGCAACATGCGTGCCCGTTATGCAGGCATTGGGTACACATACCGATCGGATTTGGACGTTTATATTGCTCCAAAACCATATCCATCATGGTCGCTTAACGAAGAAACGACTGAATGGGAAGCCCCAGTTGCTCGTCCAACAGATGACAAGCACTATGAGTGGAACGAATCAACTCAAACTTGGGATGAGATAGAACTTCCTGCTTAATGGACCCACTTGAATACGAACTGAAGTTTGTAGAGAACAAGGATAAATATAACCTTGGTGCTGTAACAGACGGTTCAATCACCACGGCAAAATTAGCCGATGGTGCGGTGACTACTGCAAAACTAACAAATAGTGCAGTTACTTCTGAAAAGATTGCATCTGGTGCTGGTGGTATGGCTGTAGTTACATCTACTACTAGACCAGCGTCACCAACAGTTGGTCAGATGATTTTTGAATCAGATACCAATTACGTTCGTGTGTATACCGCTAGTGGTTGGTCTACTGGTATGAGACAAACCAACACATTTGCAGTTACTTACTTAGTTGTTGCAGGTGGTGGTGGGTCAAGTAGATGTATGGCTGGCGGTGGCGGTGGTGGAGGTTTCTTAACCAGTACTACCACACTTTCTACTGGAAGCACTTACACGATTACTGTAGGTGGTGGTGGTGCAGGTTCTACTGCTAGAGCAACCACAGGCAGTAACGGAGGAGATAGTTCTATTCTGTTAGGTGCTACAAACGTAGTGACTTCTACAGGTGGTGGTGGAGGTGCTGGGTGGGACAGCACTGGTGGAAATGGTGGTTCAGGTGGTGGTCGTTCTGGAAACACTGTAGGTACTTTTGGTACTGGTATTTCTGGTCAAGGTTATAACGGTCAAGATAGAAACAGTAGTTGTGGTAGTTACGCACGAGGGGGTGGAGGCGGTGGCGCTGGAGAGGCAGGAGGAACAGACGGCGCATCTGAAGGAGGTGACGGTCTAGCCAGCACAATTACTGGAACATCAACTTTTTATGCAGGCGGTGGTGGCGGTGGCGCTAACGGATGTACTAGTACAGGTGGTTTAGGTGGAGGTGGAGGCGGTAGTGCGAATACAACAACTGGTGGTGCTGGCACAACAAACACTGGAGGCGGTGGTGGCGGTGGCGGTTATGATGGAAACGACGGAAACGGCGGTGCTGGTGGCTCAGGAATCGTTGTAATTCGCTATGCAACTGCCGATGGTGTAGGTAAAACAATCACTGGCGGTACAAAAACCACAGATGGAACAGACACAATCCATACATTTACAACATCTGGTTCCCTTTCAATTGCATAAGGTAAAATAGACACCTAATGGCTGTACAAATTCAACTTCGCCGTGGTACTGCATCTGCTTGGACTGCCGCCAACCCTTTGTTGGCTGATGGTGAGATGGGGATTGAATCAGACACCGCTAAATTTAAAATTGGTGATGGTGTAACCTACTGGACTAGTCTTGCTTATGGTGGTATTGCTGGAACCAATGGTACAAATGGAACCAATGGAACCAATGGAACCAATGCTTCTTATGACACAGATCAAGCCGTAATTAGCGCACGAGTATTTAGTTAGGAGTAATAATGGCAACATTCACTAAATTAGCACTACAACCAGCAGGTTCAACAGGAACAGGTCTTGGTATCAAGGTCGCTGCAACCGCAACTGCTGGTACAGCCATTCATACGGCTTCATCAACGGCTACAACAATTGATGAGATTTGGTTGTATGCGGTTAACACATCTGCTTCTGACGTGAAGTTAACTATTGAATGGGGAGAAACAACTGCTCCTGATGGAAATATTGAATACACGGTAAAAGCCGAAAACGGACTATATTTGATTGCCCCTGGTTTATTACTGCAAGGAAACTCTACTCCTAAAGTTATTCGTGCATTTGCGGGAACAGCCAACGTAATTGTTGTTCATGGGTACGTAAACCGCATTACAGCATAAGGTTTTATGCCAACACTTAATAGAAACACTCAAGGTGGTAAATCTTTAGCGACCACTCTTGCCCCACGCACTAATAGAACTGGAACTGGGCAAGTCCACAGCAATTGGGTGGGTGTGTCTACTGTTACCGTTGAATATCTTGTAGTTGCTGGAGGTGGGGCAGGCTCTGGCTATGGAGGCGGTGGGGGAGGTGGATTTGTAACTGGTTTAATGACCGCTGTTGTAGGTACACAACTTACTGTAACTGTAGGTGGTGGTGGTTCTGGTGCAAGCGGAAACAACTCAGTGTTTGACTTTGTTGTTGGTAACGGCGGTGGTCTTTCAGGAACCGCAGGAGGTTCTGGTGGTGGAGGTGGAGGAACTACTAACCAAACAAGTCCAGCAGGTGGAACAGGTTATGGAAACAATGGTGGCGCTACAGGAACTGGCGCTAACTATAACTTAGGTCACGATGGTGCAGGTGGTGGTGGTGGCGCTGGAGCCGCAGGTTCAAATGGTGTAGCCGAACAAGGTGGCAACGGTGGTAACGGGCGTGCTTCATCCATCACAGGTTCTGCTATTACTTACGCTGGTGGGGGCGGTGGGCACTCACACAAAAACGGTGGAGGCACGTCACAACCATCAGGTGGAACTGGCGGTGGAGGAACTGGGTCTAACTACAACTACGGTGGTACTCCATCTACAGGAGGGACTAACGGTTTAGGTGGCGGTGGAGGATGTGCAAGCGACTCTGGAGGTGTCACCACTGGTGGCTCTGGGGTGGTCATTATTGCCTATCCATCAAGTGAGTCAGCCGCAACTACGACTGGTTCACCATCGGTAAGCACTGTATCTCGTGCTGGTTACCGTGTGTACACCTTCACTGGAAGCGGAACAATCACATTCCAGTAGTGGTGTAAAATGGTGCCATGACAAAGATGCCTTGGCCCGTAGTCCCTATTAAATTCTGTGAACATCTTGAAGGTAAGAAGCCTTCGGAAATCACTCCTGCGATGCTTCGCAAGTTATCGGTAGGTGGTCAGATGCACCATTGCGCCGCTCGTGCTTTTGAAGCCATGAAAGCAGCCGCCGCAGCAGAAGGAGTCAAGTTGGCTCCGACTTCCGCAGGCGACACATTCCGCAGTATCGCTCAGCAAAAAGCAGGATTTATAACCAGGTACCAGAAGACCCCTATTGAAGGGGCATCAACCCGTACATGGAATGGTGAGAAGTGGTATTTGAAGAAGGGCAACGCTCCTCTAGCGGCTCCAAACGATGACGCTAAAACCTGCTCACGTCACATGCTCGGTATTGCAATTGACATTGCTAACACTGGCAACAAGCGCATTATGGACTGGCTCTTGGCTAACGAACAGAGATTTGGTTTTAGCCATGAAGTAGTGGACATGCCAGGTGCTGAAAGTTGGCACATCCGCTTTACCGAAGGTAAGGCAATGCCACAGGCAGTCCTAGACTACGAGGCAACGCTACCGCCAAAGGCGTAATGTAGAGCCGTATGGCACCACGACCTAAACCAGGCTTAAGCAAATCAGCACGTGATCGGTTTGCTGAGGGGCTGAACTACTACACGGGTCAGTACGCTATTGAAGAAGAGCGTGCACGTAACCGTGCGAACGAAAACAGGTTTACATCAACAGACATGATCCCAATTCCATGGGATCCAAATACTACTTATTATCACCCACCAGATGAAAGTAGCCGTGTAGAAGCCTTCAGATATGTTGCTGCAGAAGGCGCACCTGGTGCTGTTGGTTATAACGGCACACTTTTTGTTCGCTTTATCAAATACGGAACTCCATGGAAGTACTTGAACGTTCCAGAACATATTTATCAATCGTTTGCGTCTGCTCAATCAAAAGGGCGCTATATTAACTCGGTACTCAACAACTTTCCAAACAGTAGGGCATCAGGCGATGAAGAGAGCACGTTTTTCATTCAGTCTCAAATTTAGACATAACGTAGTTCATAGCCTTTTCTTTGTTTACTGGATCACTAGAGATTTTGTAGATTTAAGAACGCCTATTGTTTGTACAGGTTTTATGCACGAAACTGACGCCCCGTGGAGACATGGTAAAGGTATTCAGATACGCACCAACAAATATACTCTTCAGGTTGGACTGTGTAAAAAGATAAAGGTTTCTAATGAAACTGTTGGTATCTTGAGTGCTATTGGTGGTCGTGAAATGGATACTCCTGCTAGTGAGATTGGATTATGGTGATGGCATTCTTTAAGAAGGATGAAAAGAAAGAAGAAATAAACATTCCAAAACGGATCAAGAATCTTGACCGTCCTTCTTTGCTTCAATGGTTTGATACATCCATCATGAGCCTTGGTGCCCAGTTTGATCAGTGGCGTTATCACGGCGCCCCTGAGTCCGAAGTAACCGAGTCACTAGATGCTCTGGTTGCTATATGGGCAGAGTTACAGCAAAGAGTTGACGATCAGCGTTAGTGCTGATACCATCACGTTTATGTCAAACAACACAACATCAAAAGCACTAATTGTCAACCTTGAAAACAGCGACAAGCGTCGCCTAACTAATGCAGTTCATGACCTCTTCCTAGTGACCGAAGGGTACTCCCCTAAAGTCTTTACCCCTGCTCCAAATACGGATGTAGAAGAGGGCACTCTTGTAGATGTCAAAACCCTCATCATGATTATTGAAGATGCCGCCGCCTTGATTACGGAACTACGCCCATCTCGTGAGTTTTCTCACAGCGAAGATCAACTTCAAATGAAGTTTGACAACAGCGACTACTAATTAGTCTATGATTGGTCTGTGCTCACAGACGACGAATTAGATGAAAACCTCTTAAACGAGGACATAGCCGAAGAACTGGACGAGACATCCGCCGAGTTCGTAGACGAATTGGTTAAACGCATAATTGTGTTTACCGAAGAGTTCTGCGACGTGGAGTTGTTCCCGTACCAGATTCCAATTGCCTACCGTTTAATTGAATCTGTCATCCTAGGTGACGGTGAAGAAATGACTGTAGTGGCTACACGTCAGTCAGGTAAGTCTGAGGTGCTCTCTAATGTCATGGCATCACTCATGGTTATATTGCCAAAGTTGGCAAAGATATACCCAACATGGTTAGAAAAGTTTGAAAAAGGCTTTTGGTGTGGCGTTTTTGCACCAGTAGAAGATCAAGCAGACACAGTGTTCAGTCGTATCGTTAGCAAATTAACAAGTGACCACGCCGTAGATTTCTTGCTTGATCCTGAGATTGGTGACAAAGCAACATCAGGTGGTGCTCGTGGTAAAGGACGCATCATTACTTTGAAGCACTCAGGTTCCCTCTGCCGTATGCAGACCTGTAACCCAAAAGCGAAGATTGAATCAAAAACCTACCATTTCGTACTTATTGACGAGGCTCAAGAAGCCGACGAATACATGATTGCTAAATCAATCAAACCGATGTTGGCGTTTAACAACGGAAGCATTTGTTTGACAGGAACAGCAACTCGCAACAAGTCGTACTTCTACAAAATGATCCAATACAACAAACGACGAACAGTCAACGGTGGTCGTAAGTTCCGCCCATGCCATTTTGAGTACGACTGGAAAGTTGCGGCTAAGTACAACCCAAACTATGCCAAGTTCATCGCTAAAGAAAAACTACGCATTGGCGAAGACTCCGACGAATTCAGAATGTCGTACGAAAATCATTGGGTACTAGACAAAGGTATGTTTGTCACTGAAGAGCGCTTAGAGAGGCTCTACGACCCCTCTATGGCCCTTGTGAAGCAATGGTGGCGTACTCCTGTTGTAGTCGGTATTGACGTCGCCCGCTCTAATGACTCCACCGTAGTGACAGTCTGTTGGGTGGATTGGGATCATCCAGATCCATTTGGGTTCCATGAGCACCGTGTCCTCAACTGGTTAGAAATCAACAACGAGGAATGGGAACAGCAATACTTCCAGATTATTGACTTCCTACGAAACTACGACCCTCTCAGAATTGGTATTGACTCTCAGGGTGTTGGTGGTGCTGTAGCCGAGCGTATGCAAATACTTCTACCTGATATTGAAGTGATTGCTGTTTCGTCAGACTCAAAGACACAGCATGAAAGATGGGTACATCTTACAGAGTTGATTCAGAGAGAGCAATTAATCATTCCAGGTCACTCTAAGGCTCGTCGTACCCGTGGCTGGAAACGCTTTAATCAGCAGATGAACGACCTTGAGAAGATCTATCGTGGTCCATATATGTTGGCGGCGGCTCCAGAGGAAAAGGGTGCTTTTGACGACTATCCAGACTCTTTGGCTATTGCCTGCTCTATGACACTGCACGATACCCTGCCTCAAATACAGGTGGCAGAAAATCCATTCTTTAAATGATGCTAATCTAGTAACAAGTAAAAAACCCCTATTACGGAGGCTTACGTGAACGTAGCACCAGCACCACAATTCCCAGAGCGCTCACCGAACGTTTTTGAGCGTTCAATGGCGCCAAGCATCCCAGGCAACCGTGGACCGCTTCGCTTTGAAGAAGGTGTCGCTACTGACACCGACGTGCCAAACGACTTTGCTCGTGGCGCATACTTTGATCCGACATCGGCTCCAGGTCGTCAAAACCACAACAACCCTGAGATGTTTTACAAGTACCCAGAAGAGACAATGCGTGAGCGTGCTCATGTTGGCTCGTCTTCATGGATTGAAGCCCCAACAGTTTTGAGCGAATTCGTTCAAGGCTCAATGGCTGGCGATGGAATGCCATCGTTTGAGTACGAGTACAACAGCGGCGGTCACATGAACCGCATGAACCCAACAGTCGTTAACGACTAGTTATGGAAGGCGGCGCCGATGCAGGCGCCAGCACAACTGACAGCGCTGTTAATGGTGGGGGGAGTCCAACGACTCCCCCTACTAATACCCAATCTGGGATAGCGATCGGTCAAGTTTACGCTGGGGCAGGATTCTTTACAGGGGCAATGAAGACCCGTAAACAACATTTCCACGAAACCCAGCAACAGTATCGTCGTCCTGATTACGGGACTGGTGACCGCAACCCACTGCTAGGACACATGCCTGGTCCTAAAGGTGGTATTGACATGCGCCGTAACATGTCTGGTCTTGGTGTTGGTTACCAAGATGCTCTTGATCTGTTTAAACCTATGCGATCTGGTTTAAATAAAACTTCTACAGGTGTTCGTATGAACCACCGCCCACAAGACCCAATGCGACGCCGTGCGCAGGGTACCCGTGCGTACGTGGAAGCAAACCCACAAAACAAGGATGGTATCTAATGGCTAAAGATGATGGAGACAAGTACGTTCCTCAATCTTTAGGTAAAGAGCACTTTACTGAAGCCTTTAGAGGACCTGATAAAAAGTTAACAATGACCCCAGATTGGGAACGGTTAACACAAAGCGAAGGTGTTCGTGACCTTGCTAAAAACTATGTGCGTCTTTATGATGACGCTGTTCGTGACCCAAAGATGTTTGAAGCAGGTCGTAGGTTTTATCCACGAGAAAATGAACGTCTTTCACATATTGGTGAGCAATTTAATACTGTTCGTGCTTCACGAGATATGCCTACATATTTTGAGCATAAACCAGAGGTTGCTGGATTACTTTTACAAACAATGTTTAGTTTTAACAACACTGAATCAAACAGAAATAGGTTAGTTCGTGAAACTGCTAAAACTGGGATAGTGCAACCCCATCTAGGTACTTCACATATTGAAAATGCCATTGCTTCAGGTAAGCACGCCATGGATGTCTTCGCTGAGATGGGGCAAGGACATGGTCTAAAGGCTTATGACTTTGGAGGATCCATTCTTCACCCAGGACAGTGGCATGGAGAATGGAAAGGTGTAAAGCGTGGGCTTGGTTATACAATTGACAGGCACCAGCATGACGCAGGAATAGGTGTTGAGTTTGGAAGTGCAAACCGACCTTTATCTTCTAGTGATGTCAACATTAGGCGTTATCGTGCTTTTCAAGCAGGTCACTTACTAGCGCATCACGGACCTGGTGGAATCACTGAAAAGTATGGACACGATACATCTCCAGATGAAGTTCAGTCAGTTATTTGGGGTCCTTGGCGAGGTGGTTACGAATGACCGATGCATGGGCGCTTATTATCGCCACTCTCATTACAACTCTTGCTGGAGCCGTTGGTGCAGGAATTAAACAATTAAAAGAACTCCGTAAAGAAAACCGCAATGACCACGGAATGGTCATGCTTCATTTAAAAACTGTAAGACGTAGTGTTGAGAACGTGGGCGACAAAGTCCAATCTGTTTCTGAGCGTCTTGACAACCATATTGATTGGCACCTAGACAGCAAGAAGTGATACGTGACACACCCATGAATTGGGTGATAGGATATTCCTGACCGTAATCCTGAATAAAAAAAGGTTAGGAACTTGTGAAACAAGAAGACCAGAAATCAAGTCTGCTGGCGGATCTATTAAGCCCCAGAGACAACAGCACGGCGGACACATGTAAGTTCACCCGTACAAAAATGAAAATGTCTGCTGAAGAGCAGGAAGCAATAGATCGTGCCATAGAACTTATTCGTGAGGATAACGGTCTTGGTAAGAGCAAAACATACAGCGCTTCATGGCTTACAAAAGTTATGCGCCAACATGGTTACAACGTGAGTATCAGTACAATCCAGCGCCACGTCAACAAAGAGTGTTGCTGTTACCAAGGAGTTGCACAATGAGTGAACTAGCAAAAGCGTTAACAACAGCACCACAAGATAAGACTAAGTTGCTTGGCAAATTAGTTGAAATGCTTGAGAGTAAGAACATTGACATCAATGAAATTGGTGACATTAAGCGTGTCAAGTTGTATCAAGCAATGTCAAAAGACTCAGATGGTGAAGCACATATTCATGACCTTGCCGCAATTCAGTTTTCACCTAAATGGGAAACTGGTCCAGAGTGGCCTGTTGTTCAACAAGGTCCTGCAATCAAAATGCCAGTACCTAAAGCAAAGGTAAAGAAAGCATCAGCATTTAAAACATGTGTTGTTGTTCCTGACATTCAGATTGGTTACTACCGTGGTCGTGATGGCACGTTGGAACCAACGCATGATGAGAAGGCACTTGAGGTTGCACTCAAGATTATTGAAGAGATGAATCCTGACACAGTTATCTGTGTTGGTGACAACCTTGACTTTCCTGAGATGGGTAAGTATTTGACATACCCTGCGTATGCACAAACTACTCAAGCATCAATTGATCGTGCAACAGTGTTTTGTGCACAGATGCGTTCTGCGGCTCCTGATGCAGAAATCGTATGGCTTGCTGGTAACCACGAAGAGCGTATGCCTAAATATCTTTTGGTAAACGCATCAGCCGCTTATGGTTTGCGTAAAGGAAACACCCCAGAATCATGGCCTGTTTTGAGTGTTCCATACCTCTGTCGTAT
>JACCDP010203380.1_pt1 | contig 14647 bp, 14 predicted proteins | sample 7445841 | NCBI WGS metagenome assembly JACCDP01 (sample SAMN15323441, study PRJNA562643) | freshwater metagenome | isolation source: river surface water | place: USA:Blue River Watershed | collected 2017-08-17 | reverse complement strand
TCTCCATGGGTGGCGGCACCGAGATTGCCATTGATGCATCGGCTGCAACGCTGAGCGGCGCAGATCCGCGCGGTGTTCCGCTCCTTGTGGACCTTGCGCGCGCCACGACGCGCATCATCAAGCAGAACCTTGCCTGGGCCTTTGGCTACAACATTCTTCTCGTGCCACTCGCCGCCGGCCTCTTGCTCCCGATCTTCAAGATTGGCCTCGACCCAGCACTCGCCGCTGCCGCCATGGGCGGATCGAGCGTGACGGTGGTGTTGAACGCCCTAAGGCTGCGAAGGCTGCCGCTGGAGCGAGATCGGCTGAACTAGCCCCTGCTAGGATCCACAGATCCTAGCTAGATTCGTAACTGAGCCTGGCTCATTGAAAGTGAGTACGCATCGTGCAAATCCTTCACTCTCTGCGCGGTAGGTCAACAAATCGCACAATTTCCATAACTCTCTTTTTCGCAGCCTTAGCCCTCTTCATCTTCTTAAATGCTGATCGGCAGGCATACACCAGCTACTTCCCTCATCTCGCGGACGCCTTTCTCCAGGGGCGGTTGGGTCTTCTCGATGCGCCATCCTGGATGAATGAACTGGTCCCAGGCTCTTACGGCCAGTTATATGTTGTGTATCCGCCAGCGCCTGCAATCCTCTTGATGCCGTTTGTAGCAGTTTTCGGACCGCAATTTCGACAGGAGTACGTATCGATGGCCCTCGGCGCACTCAACGTAGTTCTCGTCTTTCACATGCTCCTGGCGACAAGAATCTCGACCCGAGGGGCTGTACTTATCGCACTAACCTTTGCATTTGGCAGCGTGGCTTGGTACGCACCGAGCATTGGGACCGCCTGGCACTTTGCGCACGTAGTTTCTCTGTTTGCCATGCTGTGCGCTATCCGAGGTTGCCAGCGTGATTCGTCACTCTGGGTAATCGGATTCTTTTTCGCCTTGGCTGGCCTATCAAGGTTACCGATGTTGGCAGCGGCTCCGTTTTTTGTTGCCTACATTGTTGCGAGGTCAAGCCGCGAGGGTCTACCAACACAATTTACAGAGCTTGTTCAGGCGGCATACACGGTACGCCGCAAGCATTTGGGAAATTTAATAGCAAATACTGCACGCTTCTCAGGCCCTGTGCTTATGGGCTTCTCAATGTTTGGGCTATACAACGCCGCTAGATTTGGATCACCGCTGGAACCCGGATACGCTCTAATTCCTGGGCTTTTGCAAGAAGATCAGTATCGGAACGGCTTCTTCAGCATCTCAAACGTCGTTAAAAAGATTCATGCAATGTTTCTTACTTCGTTTACCTACGATCGCGATTTTCCTTGGCTCAAGCCCAGGCTGCTAGGAGGGTTAAGCATCTTCCTTACAACACCACTGGTGCTGTGGGCTATCAAAGCACGCCAGTTCAATCTGTTTGTGGTCGGTACCTGGATGGCAATTGGGCTCATCTGCGTGCCAATCTTGACCCATGCGGACGCAGGGGGATCACAGTGGGGATTTAGATACGCGCAAGACTTTTATCCATTCATTTTCTTATTGATCGCTCACGGCACGCGCGGCCGATTCTCGTTTGAGGCTAAATGTGCGTTGGTAATTGGGCTTGCGGTGAATTTGCTAGGAATGTGGGCCTACTACTTCAACTTGTGGGCCTAGCCCTGTAGCGCTCTGGGCTTTTCGCCCTAACTGGTCAATTGAGGTGCGTGCGGCTTAGCCGAGGAACGGCCGAAGCTCCACCCGGCGATTACACGCGCGAGAGCCATCCACCGCAAAGGCCTCCCCCTGTTCGGGTGAGTCGGCGTTGATGATCCAAAAGCCGCTGTAGTGCTCCGGGCCGGCGAAGAGTGAGCCAGCGGTGATAGCGCCGAGACCGTTGCGATTGTCGATCAACGTGGCACGGTTCGGTTCGGCGATGCCCGCGGCGAGGATCAGATGGTTACCTTCGGTGAGACGCTCGTTGAAGGCGTCGATTGCGGCGCCTTCGCCAGGGGTGGCCGTGTTGCTGCCGCCGTCAATGACGAAGAGAACGAAGCGCATTCCTACCGAAACTTGCCGAAGAGCGCCGAGGCGTTCTGACCACCGAAGCCGAAGCCGTTGATCAGAACGCGGTCAATTGCCTGGTTTGTGCGCGCGGTGTGCGGCACGTAATCAAGGTCGCACTCAGGGTCTGGCGTGTCGAGGTTGATCGTTGGTGGCACGGTGCCCGTCTCGATCGCCTTGATGGCGGCGAGTCCGGCAACGGCGCCCGCGCCACCCAAGAGGTGGCCGACCATGCTCTTTGGGGAGCTGATCGGAATCTTGTAGGCGTGATCACCAAGGGCGCGCTTGATCGCCTTCGTCTCGGTGAGGTCGTTCAGCGGGGTGCTCGTGCCGTGCGCCACGATGTAGCTGATGTCGTCAATCACGGCGCCGCCATCAATGATCGCCTTGGTCATGGAGCCTGCAGCGCCGCGGCCAGTTGGCTCGGGTGCGCTGATGTGGAAGGCGTCGGCCGTTGCGCCGGCACCGAGCAGCTCAGCGCGAATGGTTGCGCCTCGTGCCTTGGCATGGGCGAGCGACTCGATCACGAAGACCGCGCCACCCTCGCCGAAGACGAAGCCGTCGCGGTTCTTGTCGAAGGGTCGGCTGGCATGCGTTGGGTCATCGTTGCGCTTGCTGAGGGCACCCATGTTGCTGAGGGCAGCGAAGGCCATCGGCAGGAGTGGTGCCTCGACGCCGCCGGCAACGACCACGTCGGCCTCGCCGCTGCGGATTAGGCGAAGCGCATCTTGAAAGGCGAGCACGCCCGTGGCGCAGGCGGCGGCCTGGGTGATGGCGGCGCCGGTGAGGCCGTACTTCATGCTGACCATGCAGGCGCCCATGCTTGGGCTGAGGGCAGGAATGGCAAAGGCGCTCACGAAGCGGCCACCCTTCTCGCGATAGGCGTCGCTCCCCATGGTGACCTGCTCGATGCCACCACCGCCGGTGTTGATCACCGTGGCGACGCGGTCGCGGCGCTCCGGCTCCCAGCTGGCGATGTCGGCGAGGCCGGCATGTTCGATGGCTTCGGTGGCGGCGGCGATCGCGAACTGCACGAAGCGGCTCATGCGACGCGCCATCTTCATGTCCATGGTGAGGAGGGGATCGAAGCCCTTCACCTCGGCGGCGATGCGCACCTCATTCGGTGATGCGTCGAAGTGGGTGATGGGGCCGGCACCCGAGCGCCCGGCGATGAGTCCGTCCCAGTACTCGCCGGCGCTATTGCCGATCGGGGTGATCGCGCCGTAGCCGGTGATGACCGCGCGCTGTGCCTCGGTTCGTACTGGGGTGGTGCTCATGGCTCCTCCTACTTTCCGGTCCAGCGTCGCAACACGATGGCGCCATTATGCCCACCGAGCCCGACGTTGTTGCTCACCGCTGCGCGAATCTCGGCCGAGCGAGTTTCGAGATTGACGTTCAGGTTGCAGGCGGGGTCAACCTCTTTCGTATGCAGCGTTCCTGGAATCACCTGGTGATGCAGCGAGAGGGTCGTGAAGACCGCCTCGACCGCACCGGCGGCACCCATGAGGTGGCCGGTGAGCGACTTGGTGGCAGAGACGGGAATCTCCGCCGCGCGTGCGCCAAAGGCACTGTGGAAGGCGAGCGCCTCGCGCTCGTCGCCCACTGGTGTGCTGGTGCCGTGCGGATTGATCAGGTCAATCTCGGTTGGGTCGATCTTGCCGCGCTGCAGCGCCCACTTGATGGAGCGCGCCGAACCGGCGCCCCCCTCGATCGGCTGAATCATGTCGTGCGCATCGGCAGAGCTGCCGTAGCCGACGACTTCGGCATAAATGGTGGCGCCGCGCGCCGTCGCCGAGGCGAGATCTTCAACGATGAAGGCACCAGCACCCTCGCCCAAGACGAAGCCAGCGCGATCCACGTCGTACGGCCGGCAGGCCGACGCTGGCCCTTCGCCGTCGCGCGGACCGGCGAGGCCGCGCATGTTCATGAAGCCGATGTGTGCCACCTCAAGGAGTGGGTTCTCGGTGGAGCCAGCGATCACGGCGGTCACATCGCCGCGCTTGATCGCCTCGGCCGCCTCGCCCAGGGCGTGCGTGCCGGTGGCGCAGGCGGAGACGACCGCCATGTTGTGCCCCACGGCGCCCGACTCGATGGCGATCATGCCCGAGGTGCTGTCGACGAGACCGTGGGCGATGAAGGTTGGCGCAACGGAGCGCGGCCCCTTCTCCTTCCAGGCCATCTGGTTCTCGATGAAGAGTCCCTGTCCGCCAGCGCCCGAACCGAAGACGACGCCGACCTCTTCGCGGTTCGCGTCGGTGATCTCGAGCCCTGAGTCGCGCAGGGCGGCCTTCGCCGCGGCAACACCCCAATAAATCTCGGGGCCGGTGCGTCGAATCTGCTTGGCGTCGAGGAACTGGGTGACGTCAAAGTCCTTCACCTCGCCAGCAACAACGTAGGGGGCATACGGCGTTGGGTCCCAGTGGGTGATCTGCGCGATGCCGCTGCGACCTTCGGTCAGCGATGTCCATACGTCGCCGACGGTGTTGCCGATCGGCGAGACGATGCCGAGTCCGGTGATGACGACGCGTCGCGTGTGATCTGGTTCGCGCATGCTGCTACTCCTTCCTACTTAGGCTGCTGGGCTTACTTCTTCAATGGAGAGGATCTCGGCGCCGTCGGCCGATGGGATGCGCTTGACGAGTCCGGCGAGCACGCGGCCCGAGCCGACCTCGATGTAGCGCTGCGTGCCGGCGGCTGCCATGGCGTTTACCGCGGCGATCCAGTCGACGCCACCGGTGAGGTGATTCGAGAGTTCGTCGCGCAGCTGCGCGGCGGTGGTGATACGCGCGGCGGTGGCGTTGGCGAGCATTGGTATCTTCGGATCGGTGATGGTGACGGCGGCAAGTGCCTCGCGCATGCCGGCGGCTGCCTCTTCCATCAGTGGCGAGTGGCTGGCGATGCTGACCTGCAGTCGCACGGCGCGCTTTGCGCCCGCGGCACTTGCGGCGGCAACAGCTGCTTCAATGGCGGCGACTTCACCCGAGAGCACGATCTGCCCCGGCGAATTGCGATTGGCGAAAACCAAGATGCCGAGCTTTGCGCCAGCGGCGATCACGTCAGACTCGGCGCTCTCAGGCAGCCCGAGGATGGCGGCCATGGCGCCAGGTCGTCCACCGCCCGATGCCTGCATCAACTCGCCGCGTCGGCGTGCGAGTCGCACGCCATCGGCAACAGAGAGTGCGCCCGCGGCAACGGCGGCGGCGTACTGGCCAGCTGAGTGACCGGCGATCAGGATCGGCTCGTCGAGCGGTGTGCCCGCAGCGGCGGCGCGCTCTCGCGCGGCGGCAAGCAAGGCGATGGAGATCGTGAGGATCGCGGGCTGCGCGACCTCGGTGCGCTCGAGGGCTTCGGCTGGACCCGTGGCCATCAGTTGGCCGAGCGGCTCGCCCAGTGCGGCTTCGGCCTCTGCCAGCACGGCGCGTGCGGCAGGGGAGGCTGCGAGGGCGGCGGCACCCATGCCGACGCTCTGCGAGCCCTGTCCAGGGAAGATCCACGAGGTGATCGGAGACATGCGGCGAATCGTAGCCGCCCCCACAGGGCGCTGCGCTAATGTATGCGCATATGCATACACCTCGCCGCAGCCGCATCTCTGAGATCACGAAGGCCGCCGAAGGGCTGCGCAGCCGCTTGCCTGCCGCAGTGCGCGTTGCTCGTGGCGAGATGGGAGAGAGCCCGCTCGATGAGGTCTCGCGACGCCGGCAGAGCCTCGGTGAAATCGGTGGGCGAATCGTCTCTATCCGCCGCCTCTGGCGGGAGCTCGTGCTTTCGACGGCGCAGCAGCTGGCACCGACCGAGCTCTCGTTGGCGCAGGTCGCCGCCCTCTATCTGCTCGCCGATGGGAAGCCGCGATCGGTGGGGGAGATTGCGCGGGACCTCGGCCGCTCGCATTCGGCGACCAGTCGACTGGTGAGCTTCTTGCACGAGCGTCGCTATCTGCGCGCTGCACCAACGAGTGATGCCCGTGTGCGTCGATCGCAGCTTGCTCCAAGTGGCGAGGCGCTGTTGACGTCTATTGATCGCGGTCGCGCGGAACAGTTTGTGGATCTGGTGCGACGACTACCGAAAGCGGAGCGCGGTCTGGTTGCTGCAGCGGTTGCCGCTCTGGCAACGCGCGCGCCGGTTACTCCCCCGCGTACCCCATAGCCACGTCGTAGAGCACCTCAACGCCCCAGGCGAGGGCCTCCTGTGAGACTCGCTCGTCGATGCCGTGGAATCGCTCCATGAAGCGCTCCTTCGGATCAAGCAGATACGGTGAGAATCCGTACGTTGGAATCCCGGCTGGCACGGTGATCTTCGCATCGGTCGCATACGGCGCGACGGCGGGCATCATGATCGCCTCACTGTCGCGTGTGCGAATTGCGGCGCTCGCAATGCCAAGGATCTCGTGATCCATCGGGTTGCTCACGGCGCCACCATATTCGATGAGGTCAAGTTTCACGAACGGTGCAAGGTCAGCACCGATGCGATCGAGCATGTTGCGCTCTGCCGCTTCGCGCGTTGTCCCCGGCAGGATGCGGCTATCGACGGTGAGGGTTGCTAATCCTGGCAACACGTTGGAGCGAATGCCTGATGTCAGGATCGTTGGCGCGAACGTATCGCGCAGCACGGCGCGTAGTGCGCGAAGTAGCTCAGGTGCACACCCTGCGGCGGCCGCCTCGCTGTTGAGCTCCTTCGCGTCGTCAAAGGTCTTCTCGCTGAGGAGGCGCTCGAGGCGACCGATCGCCCCAGCTGGGAGTGCGGCTCGAAGGGCGGCAAGAAGCGCCTCGTTCTCGGGCACGATCTGAACAGGGCCCGGCACCGAGACGCGCTCCACCACCTGGGCGGCACGGAGCAGGGCGTTGTCGCTGTCGGGCATTGAGGCGTGACCCCAGCGGCCGCTGACGGTGATGGTGAAGCGGGCGAAGCCCTTCTCGGCAACCTGCAGTGGGTAGATGCGACGGCCGGCTGCGGTGATCGTCATGCCACCTGCCTCGGTCAGGCCAACCGCGGCGTCAAGCCAGTGCTTGCGGTCCTTGAGAACGAGGGCGATCCCCTCGAGGCCACCCGTCTCTTCGTCGGCGGTGGCGGTGAGGATGATGTCGCGGTGCAGGCCAGGGATCACATCCTTCGCTGGATTGAGTCCTGCAGCGCGAGCGCGCTCGCAGAGGAGTCGAATCACGCCGACCTGCACCGCTAGGGCGCCCTTCATGTCAACGGCGCCACGACCCCAGATGTAGCCGTCCTTCACGACGCCCTCGAATGGGCTCACCGTCCAGCCGTCTTGATTGGCAGGAACAACGTCAAGGTGCGCGAAGAGGAGGAGTGCTCCGTCTTTCGGATCACGTGGGTCGAGCTTCGGATTTGCAGCGGAGGCGTTGCCGCGCAGTCGCACGCTCACATTGCCGCGGTCTGGGATCGGCTCGAAGAACTCCGGTTCCAGGCCTTCGCGGCGGAGGAGTTCGATCAGCACCTTTGCGGCGCGCGTCTCGTTCCCTGGTGGGTTCACACTCTCGGCGCGAATGAGCTGCACCAGATCGTCGCCCGCCTCGGCACCGATGCGCTTCATCAGCGCGGCATCTACTGATGCAGATGGGAGACCCTTCGGGAAGTGATCCGCGGCGGTAGCGGTGAAGCGCGAGGCGCCGCTCACTTGCCAACTCCTGCGATGGTGAGGATCAGCTGCACGATCAGTGCGACGATGGTGAGACCGACCAGTCCGCCAACAATGACCTTGACGCCGCGCATGCCGCTGCGCTCGTCCGCGTCGGCCTTTGCCTGCTGCGCTTTGGTGAGCCGGTCGCCACCTGGAACTAGGGGAGCATCAAGGCCGCGGAGGCCACCACGTGGGTCTTTCGGATCAACTCGCTTGGCAGCGCTCATCGGTCGGTTGACCCTTTCAGCGCCTTGGCGAGGCGCACCCCTGTGGTGATGGCGCCATCTGACGCGCTACTTACGAGGGCAGCGTACTTCGCCCAGACGCCGCCGGCGTAGCGTGGTGCGGGGGCGCGCCAGGCGGCGCGACGGGTGGTGAGCTCGCTCTCGGCGACCTCGATGCGCAGTTCATGCGAGTCGACATCAATCGTGACGGTGTCACCCTCTTGCACGAGGGCGATCGGTCCACCCAGTGCCGCCTCTGGAGAGATGTGCGCGACCATGAAACCGTGGGTTGCGCCAGAGAAGCGACCGTCGGTAATGAGTGCAACCTCATCGCCGAGTCCCTGGCCCACGAGCGCTGCGGTTACGGCGAGCATCTCGCGCATCCCTGGTCCGCCCACCGGTCCTTCGTAGCGAATCACCACGACGTCACCGGCAACGATGCCGTTCGCGCGAATCGCAGCGAAGGCCGCCTCCTCAGAATCAAAGACGCGCGCTGGTCCGCTGTGATGTCGGCGCTCGTGACCGGCGAGCTTCACGATCGCACCTTCGGGTGCCAAACTGCCGCGTAGCACGGTGAGGCCGCCCGTCTTCTTGATTGGGTTGTTGATCGGGCGAATCACATCCTGCCCTGCGCGCTCGTTCGCCTGCGACGCGATCTCGCCCATCGTTCGTCCATCAACGCCCTGCTCGTTGAGATGTAGCAGGCCGCCAGCGGCAAGTTCGCGCAACACCAGCGCAATGCCACCAGCCTTATAGAGATCAAGTGCGGCGTACGATCCACCAGGGATCAGGTTGCCGATCACTGGCGTCGACTCACCGAGTCGTTCGAATGCTTCGATTTCGAGCGGCAGATCAAACTCGCGTGCAATGGCGAGCAGGTGGAGCACCGCATTTGTGGAGCCAGCGGTTGCACCAACGGCGCGAATCGCATTCTCGAGCGCCTTGCCGGTGACAATGTCGCGCGGCTTCAGGTTCTTGCGTACGAGCTCCACGGCGATCTCGCCGGAGCGCTCGGCGGCGGCAATCTTGTCGGGGTCGGTGGCGGGGATGCCGTTCAGGCCGGCAGGGGAGAGGCCGAGCACCTCGAGCGCCATGCTCATCGTGTTGGCGGTGAACTGACCGCCGCAGGCGCCCGCCCCTGGGCAGGCGGCGTTCTCAAGATCCCAGAGCTCTTCGGCGGTGATCTTCCCCGCGTTGTACGAGCCGACCGCCTCGAAGACGCTCTGCACCGTCACATCCTTCCCCTTATAGGAGCCGGGAAGGATCGTGCCGTTATAGAGCACCAGGCCAGGAATGTTCAGTCGGCCGAGCGCCATCGCGGCGCCAGGACTGGTCTTATCGCAGCCGGTGAGGCAGACGATGCCGTCGAAGCTGTGCCCCATGGAGACGAGCTCAATAGAGTCGGCGATGATCTCGCGCGAAATGAGTGATGCCTTCATCCCCTCGGTCCCCATCGCCACGCCGTCGGAGACGGAGATGGTGCCGAACTCCATCGGCGTGCCGCCAGCGCGTCGAATGCCGCGCTTGACCGCCTCTGCGAGTTCGCGCTGATTCAGGTTGCAGGGCATCGTTTCGATCCAGGTGGTGGCAACGCCAATGATTGGCTTGGCGAGATCTTCGTCGGTGAAGCCGACCGCTTTCAACATCGCGCGTGCTGGCGCGCGATCAGGTCCGTCGGTCATTGCGGCGGAGTGCCGCTTCGCCGGATCGCTCGCGCGGTCGTACGGGTTCTTGCTCATCGCGGCGTGTTTGGCTGCAGCGTGTTGATCGTTCCTGGGTGCGATGTCTCGTGCGCCTCAATCTTGTCGCTCTGAGTGCGGATGTAGTCGAGTTCGTCGAGCCCCTCAAGCAGCATCTTCTGGCTGAAGCGGTCGATGGGGAATGCGTGCGTTGCGCCGTCAGGCGTCGTCATGGTTGCCGCAGAAAGGTCAATGGTGACCGTTGCGGCGAGGTCCTCTTTGGCGATCTGCATCAGCGCGGCGTGGAGTTGCGCTGGCAGAACGATCGGCAGGATGCCGTTCTTCAGCGCGTTCGACTTGAAGATGTCGGCGAAGCTGGTTGAGAGGATTGCCTTGATGCCGAACGCGCCGAGGGCCCACGGCGCATGTTCGCGGCTGGAGCCGGTGCCGAAGTTGTCGCCCGCAACCAGAATGCCGTGGCCTGCGTAGCGCGGCTCATCAATTACGAACGGTGGGTTCTTCTTGCTGCCATCGGCCTCAAAGCGCCAGTCATGGAAGAGGGCATCGGCAAGGCCCGCCTTGTCGATGACCTTCAGGTAGCGGGCGGGGACGATCTGGTCGGTGTCGACATTCTCGGCGGGGAGCGGCACGAGCCCTGTGGTGAAGGTGCCGACCTTTGGAGCGGCCATCAGCGGGCCAGCCCTGGGAGGGTGCGTGGATCGGCAATCACGCCCGTGAGTGCGGTGGCGGCGGCGGTGAGCGGCGAGGCCAAGAAGGTGCGACCCCCCTTCCCCTGACGCCCCTCAAAGTTGCGGTTCGAAGTGCTGATCGCGTACTCGCCAGGCGCGAGCTGATCGCCATTCATTGCGATGCACATCGAGCAGCCAGCCTCGCGCCAATCGGCACCGGCGTCGCGGAAGATCGTGTCGAGCCCTTCGCGTTCGGCCTGTCGCTTCACGTCGGCCGAACCAGGGACCACCATGACGCGCACGCCCTTTGCAACCGTCTGACCCTTCAACACATTCGCGGCGAGGCGCAGGTCGCTAATGCGACCGTTGGTGCAGCTCCCAATAAAGACGGTGTTGACCGGTCGACCAATGATGCTGTCGCCCGCGTGCAGATCCATGTACTCCAGCGCGCGGGCCAGTGCACGTGCGGCGGCGGGGTCAGTCTCGTCGGCAGGATTTGGAATGGTGCCGCTGATCGGCAGGCCCATTCCTGGGTTCGTGCCGTAGGTGACCATCGGCTCCAACGTGTTCGCATCAATGACGATCTCTTTGTCGTACGTTGCACCGTCATCACTGGTGAGCGTTCGCCAGCGCGCGACGGCGGCATCCCAATCGGCACCCTGTGGCGCATGCGGTCGACCCTTCAAGTAAGCAAAGGTCGTTTCGTCGGGGGCAACGAGTCCAGCGCGCGCGCCACCCTCGATGCTCATGTTGCAGATCGTCATGCGCTCCTCCATGGAGAGGGCGCGAATTGCCGAGCCTGCGTATTCGAAGACGTGGCCGGTGCCGCCACCAACACCGATGCGTGCGATTAGCGCGAGGATGATGTCTTTTGCGGAGACGCCTGGTCGGAGCGTTCCGTCGACGCGCACCAGATAGGTCTTCGGCTTGCGCTGCAGCAGGCACTGCGTGGCGAGAACCATTTCGACTTCGCTGGTGCCGATGCCGAAGGCGAGTGCGCCGAATGCGCCGTGGGTGGCCGTGTGCGAGTCGCCGCAAACGATGGTTGCGCCAGGCTGGGTGAGGCCGAGCTCTGGCCCAATCACGTGCACGATCCCTTGGTTCGGTGACTCCCAGCCGTGGAGCGGGACGCCGAACTCGGCGCAGTTCGCCTCGAGCTGCTTCACCTGGGCGGCGGCCATCTCATCGGCGATCGGCAGGTTCCGTGGGGTGGTCGGAATGGAGTGGTCGGCGGTCGCCACCGTGCGGTCAGGGCGGCGAACCTTCAGCCCGCGAGCGCGGAGACCGGTGAATGCCTGGGGACTGGTGACCTCGTGCACGAGGTGCAGGTCGATCGCGAGGATGGCGGGCGCACCCTCCTGCTGATCGACAACGTGCAGGTTCCAGATCTTTTCAATGATGGTCTGCGGCATAGAGCGAGCCTACCAGAGGGCGAAACTCACCCCAGCGCTTCGAGCCACCACTGCAGCACTAGATGGATACGCGCCGACCAGGCTCGCTCGCTGTGGTCGTGACCTGGAAACGGAGTCGTCAGCACATCGGCGCCGTACTGCCAGCCGCGGGCTGCAAGGTCGGCGTCGAAGCGTGCCTGATATGGGGCGTAGGCGGCATCAAGCGTCTGGTCGCCGTAGTCCATCCAGATGCGGTGGCGACCGGGTGGCGGGAGCAGATCAGCGAGGCCCGCCCCCATCAGTCCATCGCCGAGCGGCAGGTGCGTGGAGAGGGCGAGCGCCGATCCCCAGGTTTCTGGGTATCGCGCCAACGCATAGAGCGAGGCGAGGGCGCCCATTGACGAACCGCAGATGGCAGTCCGCTCACGCGATGGCGTGATGCCAAATGTCTCGCGTGCCCACGGCACCACTTGCGTTGCGAGGGCCTCTTGGTACTCATCGCCGCGCAGGGTGTGATCGTTGATCGCCCAAGAAACGGTCGGGCCACCAATCTCATTCCAAATCTGCGGATAGCGCTCCATCACCGCTTGCGGGGCAAGCTCCTGGAAACGGCGGCGCTCGTCGGGAACCCACACCGCCACGATCAGCGGCTGCAGCTCAGGGTGCGCTGGTGCGATCTCGCGCTCCACCGCCTCGACGACTCCCCACGTCACGCCAACCGTAGAGGTCTCCGCATTGAAGACATTCTTCCCGTCGTGCATGACCAAGAGTGGCGTCGTGGGCGAGAGGGTCGGGGGTACCCAGACCTCGATCGCATGTCGTCCGATCTGATGATGGATGATCTTCATGGCGCGAGACTAGCGCGCGGCGTGGGATACTGCCGCCATGAATGCGAAGGTTTTTGGCCCACTCTTCTCGCGCGTTGGGATCCTCCCAGCGGTCGCCGCACAGGATGCTGCGGTCTTGTCGGCATGGGCCGATGCCGCCGTTGACGCAGGTGTGCCAGCACTCGAACTCTTCCTACGTGGCGAAGGAGCCGAAACCGCAGTAACCGCCGCGATCACCTCGCTGCGCTCCTCCCACCCAACGCTCGCGATTGGCGCAGGGAGCGTGTACGACGCCGCAACGGCGAAGCGCATGATTGATGCGGGCGCACAGTTCCTTGTCTCGCCAATTACCGATCCGGCAACCGGCGCCGCCGCAACAGCGGCCGGCATTGATTGGCTCCCTGGTGCCTTCACACCAACCGAGATCCATCTTGCGGAACGATCAGGCGCGACGTACGTGAAACTCTTTCCCGCCGCCGCCATCAACGCTCCTGCCTTCATTCGCTCAACCCTTGCGCCGAGCCCAACGAGCAAGATCGTGCCGACCAACGTTGGCCTCGACGAGATTGCCGCACTCGTGGCCGCCGGTGCCGCAGGCTTCGGCGTCGGGCCGAAGCTCCTTGATGGCGCTGACCCTCGCAGTGCCACGGCGATTGCCGCCCGTCTGCGTGCCGCTCGCGAGGCCGCCGGACACCCCGCGTGATCGTCGACAACAGCGCTCTCCCAACGTACGAGCGCATCGACGGAGCACTTCCCGCACGCGTTGACCTCGTCGTCATTGGTGCAGGAGTTGCAGGAGCAGCGACCGCCTACTTTGCCGCCCGTGCCGGACTTCAGGTTCTGGTGATTGAACGCCGCAGCAGCATCGCCTCACTCACCACCGCCGCTGCAACCGGCGCGTTTCGTTTGCAACACGACAACGTTGATGAGCTTGCGCTGGTGCAAGAGGGCTTGCCGCTCTATTTGAACTTTGCCGACGAGTCGGGCCTCACGGGGTGGAACCTCGACATTCGTCAGCAGGGGTATCTCTTCTGCAGTCGCACCGAGGCGAGTGCAGCGAAGGGTCGCGAACTTGTCGCACTGCAGCGAACCTTCGGTCTTACCGACGTGGAGCTGCTGAGCGGTGATGAGGCACGTGCGCGGTGGCCGTACCTTGCGCCAGAGATTCGCCAGGTGCGCTTCCGCGCCGGCGATGGCTTCATCGATCAGGTGGCGTTGGCGAACGGCTACGCTGCCGCGTCGTCACATGCGGCACAGATCAACGGCGCCAGTGGCTTGGGCCATGCCACCTATGCACTGGAGACAACCGTCACCGGATTCGTTCGGGACGCGAGTGGCGCCATTACCGGCGTTCGAACCAATCGTGGTGATGTACACGCCCCACAGACGGTGATCGCCGCTGGTCCGTGGAGCGGTGTCGTTGCCAAGCTGGCCGCACTCGATCTGCCGATTGCGCCAACGATCCGCCAGAAACTTGTCATTCCGAATCTGCCTGCGATCGATCAAACAGCGCCAATGACCATCGACGATGAAACTGGATCGCACTGGCGCCCAGCGCTCGCAGGTGCGTATGCGCTGCGCACCGACCCAACAACGCCGGTCGGTGAGCCACTTCTTGAGGTGCCGACCGATGAGGCGATGGCCCACGCGCTGCTCGACCCTGCATCGCCAACATCACTTGCGTTGCTGGCGCCGTTCTGGCGCGACGTCTGGCGCGACGGTCCGCCGGCATGGCACCTGATGGCGGGACAATATGAATACACCCCAGATCATCGACCCTTTATCGGGCCGACCGATCAACCAGGCCTCTTTGTGAACACCGGCTATTCGGGTCATGGGGTCATGTGCAGCGCAGGCGGCGCCCGCCGCACCGTTGACCTGTTGTTGGGGCGCGCCGCAGCGGCCGAGGAGCCGTTCCGTGTGGGCCGACCGATGATCTCGCGAGCGCGCGACGTTCTTTGATCAGCCCCGCTGGCTCTGGTAGGCTGACATCATGACAAACAGCGCACTGCTCCTGACCCCAGCACTCGGCGGTCTCTTTGTGCTCTTTGCTGCCCTTATTGGGGGCATTAGCAACCTACTCGGGTTGCTTATTCAGCCCCGGCGGGGCTGAGGAGACCAGAGGAGCGGAACCACCGCCCGAAGGAAACTTCAGAACCCCGCCGAAGAGGCGGGGTTT
>JACCDP010176469.1_pt1 | contig 14647 bp, 9 predicted proteins | sample 7445841 | NCBI WGS metagenome assembly JACCDP01 (sample SAMN15323441, study PRJNA562643) | freshwater metagenome | isolation source: river surface water | place: USA:Blue River Watershed | collected 2017-08-17 | reverse complement strand
GCGATGAACTAGAGCAGATGCGGGAATTCTCGGTAGCCGACCAGAGATCGCTAGAGGCTAAGCCGACTGAGCTGATAGTTTATCCGGCAAGAGAAATCATTATTACTCCGAATGTTGCCCAGCGTGCCCGCGAAATGGAACACGAGTTTCCTAACCTTTCCACGATGTTGGAAAAAATTGGTCAGGGGATACCGGTTGATGGCATGGAGTCGCTAGCCCCGGTCTTAGTTGACCAGCTTGGCCAGATATCGGACTACTTGCCAAAAAGCGCCCAGGTAGTTTTACTATCGCCAGAAAAATCAATTGCACGGGCGACCAATTTGATTGAAACAAACCTAGAGTTCTTACACGCAGCCTGGGATGCAGCCATCGAAGGGGCTAAAGCACCAATTGATTTGTCTGCCGGCGGATTTAAAACAATCAATGACTTTGTGAATGGTTTAGCCGGCCGAGATCTAATTTCAATCAGCTCTTTTCTAAGCGATGATAAACAGATTAATTTGCAGTTATTTGAAGTGCCAAGTTTCAAGACACTGCAAACCGAACCGATTGACTACATTGCAGATCAACTTGGTCAAGGTCAGAGCGTATTTCTCTCAGCCATGGGCCACGGCACGGCAGAGCGCATGGTGGAAATTCTCAGCGAAGCAAAAATTCCAGCCAAACTGGCTAATAGTCTGCCAAACAAATTTGAGGCAATTGCCTATGTAATTCAGGCACCACTTCGCAAAGGCTTTGTGGCCAACGATGCAAAAATCACTGTGATTACCGACAGCGAGTTTTTTGGTCGCGGCGCAACCTTTGGTCAACCGAATAAACCTCGAGTTGCCCAAAAACGCGGCCAGGCAGTAGATCCCCTGACACTAAAAGCAGGCGATTATGTTGTGCATGAGATTCACGGCATCGGTCGCTTCGTCGAGATGACCCAGCGAACCCTAGGTGTTGGAATTAGTAAGTACACCAAGGAATATCTGGTTATTGAGTATGCACCGGCTAAGCGTGGCCTCAGCGGTGATGTTCTTTATGTTCCGACCGACCAGCTTGATTACCTAACCAGGTATGTTGGCGGTGAGGCACCGGTTCTAAACAAAATGGGCGGAACAGATTGGGCGAGGGCTAAAGGCAATGCCCGCAAGGCGGTGCGTAAGGTGGCTATCGATCTAGTCAAGCTCTATTCGCAGCGGATGAATGCCAAAGGCCACGCCTTTTTACCAGATGGTGACTGGCAACGCGAGATGGAAGATAGTTTTCCCTACACCGAAACTCCAGATCAGCTAAATACTGTCGAAGAAATTAAGCGCGATATGGAAAAGCCAGTGCCTATGGATCGCCTTGTGGCAGGAGATGTTGGTTACGGCAAAACGGAAATTGCGGTTAGAGCAGCTTTCAAGGCAGTTCAAGACGGCAAGCAGGTAGCGATTCTGGTGCCAACGACACTATTAGTCAGGCAACACGTGGAAACTTTCCTTGAACGTTTCGCGGGTTTCCCGGTAAATGTCAGAGCGCTCTCAAGATTCCAGTCAACTAAGGAAAACAAAGAAACTTTAGAGGGTTTAGCCAGCGGACTAGTTGATGTGGTGATTGGAACCCATAAATTACTTGGCAAAACCATTAAGTTCAAAGACCTAGGTTTAGTAATTATCGATGAAGAACAGCGCTTTGGAGTTGAGCACAAAGAGAAACTAAAAGAACTTAAAACGAATGTCGATGTTTTAGCAATGTCAGCAACGCCAATTCCAAGAACCCTAGAGATGGCGATAACCGGAATTCGGGAGATGTCGACACTGGCCACCCCGCCTGAGGAACGCCACCCTATTTTGACCTATGTCGGCCCCTATAACGAGCCGCAGGTTGCTGCCGCCATTCACCGTGAACTAATTCGCGAAGGACAGGTCTTTTTCGTACATAACCGGGTAGAAAGCATTGATTTTGTTGCCAGTCGTTTAGCCGAATTGGTACCGGATGCCAGAATCGCGGTTGCTCACGGCCAGATGAATGAGCATCAGCTCGAACAGGTTGTCATTGATTTCTGGGAAAGACGTTACGACGTATTAGTCTCAACAACGATTATTGAAGCTGGAATTGATATACCTAATGCCAATACCTTGATAGTTGATCGCGCAGAAAACTTCGGCTTAGCTCAGTTGCATCAGATTAGAGGTCGTGTTGGCAGGTCAAGCGAACGAGCCTATGCCTACTTTTTCTACGGTGTTGAAAAACCTCTCTCACCATTTGCCCTAGATAGGCTCAGCACAATTGCAGCCAATAACGAGTTAGGTAGCGGTATGCAAGTTGCCCTCAAGGACCTTGAAATCAGAGGTGCAGGAAACCTAATCGGTGGTGAGCAGTCGGGTCACATCGCTGGTGTTGGTTTCGATCTCTACCTGAGGATGATTGGCGATGCGGTTGATGAATTCAAGGGCATCAAGGTTGACTCACCTGCTGAGCTAAAACTTGAAATACCAATCGATGCCCACATCCCGCTTGAATATGTTGACTCTGAAAGACTTCGCCTCGAGGCCTACCACAAGCTCTCGGCAGCCAGCGGGGAGAAGGGCACAAGAGCACAATTAGACCTGATATTCCAGGAACTTGAAGACCGCTACGGTAGAGCACCGCAACCGGTAATCAACTTGATGGATGTGACTGAGTTTCGGCAAATTTGTAATAGGTACGGTCTTAGGGATGTCTCGCTCACTCTCGGCCAAATCAAAATCCAACCAGTTGAGTTAACTGAAGCTAAACAAGTGGCGCTTAGCCAGGGTTTTTTGGGTTTGCGGTACCTGAAATCATCTAAACAACTAACCATCCCGATACCACTTGCCGCATCCGGAGAAGCTCTAGCCGATCGCAAACTTATTGACTGGGCGGTTCAGCTTTTTACTGAGGTCTTAAACTAAAAAACCTGGAAACCTAAGCTTCCAGGTTTTTTTAGATGCACTATCAGCGACGTATCAGAGATTGCCCCTTGGAGTCTTTGATGGAGTTATTAGCAATCAGTACGATGTCGATAATCCACCAGATTCCACAGCCACCGAAAGTAATCAGCTTTAGGATTCCTAGCCCAATTTGGCCTAAGTAGAAACGGTCTACACCTAATTGACCCAACAAAACTGAAAGCAGTAAAGCCGTTAGCCAATCTTTTTGGCCTGGTGCTGCCACTTGCTGGGTGGATGTTTGGCTGCTAGTTGGCGTCCCGCAGTCAGGACAAATCTGAGCGGTTGCGACTAGCCCCCGGCCGCAAGCCGTGCAGAATTTTTCTGATGGTTGACTGGACATTATTTCTTTAGAAGTTCTCTTCCTTGGGAATCCTTGAGGTTGCCTGTCAGAATCATGATGAAGTCGATTAGGGCCCAGATTCCACAGCCTCCTAAGGTGAGTAACTTGGCAACGCCAAGTCCGGTGTAGCCGAGGTAGAAACGGTCTACCCCAAATGATCCGAGGAAAAAGCTGAGCAGGACAGTGGTTAGGAAATCGCGTTGCGGTGTGCTTGGTTGTGGGGCGGACATAATATTTTCCTTTCGATGGGTTTGTACCCAATTGACAATATCTAAATAAACTAAGTTTTCAGGGCAATAATGGAGGCCGTAACATGAAAGTTATAAAGGCTAAGAAGTTACTTTTACCTAGCCTTGTTCTCGCCGCGGCGGGCATCTACGTTCTTTTTTGGCCCAAGCAATATCGCTTACTTTGTCCCATTCACGCTCTGACTGGTTTGTGGTGCCCTGGGTGCGGTAGCACCAGGGCAGCCGAATCATTCATCCGCGGAGATTTTCCTGCAGCGGTAAGTAACAATGCCATGCTTATCGCGGCACCGGTATTCATGCTGATCGGGGTAGCGCTGGATAAAAAGAGTAAAAAGGCACTGTACATCTACTTAGCTTTGCTTTTGGTTTTAGTTATCAGTTTCACGGTCCTTAGAAACATACCCGGATCTAGTTTCGCTCCGCTCTAGAGAGCTATCCGAACACAGCTGAATTCTCTGGCAAACTAACCTCATGACTGAATTAGATGAGCTAATTAGAACTGCCAAACTATTGCGAGCTCCTGGCGGATGCCCTTGGGATGCAGAGCAGACTCACGAGTCTCTGGTGCAGTACCTATTAGAGGAAACCTATGAACTGATCGACGCCATCGAATCCGGTAATAGGGAAGAGGTTCTAGAAGAATTAGGCGATGTTTTATACCAGGTGGTGTTTCACTCTGATTTAGCCAGCACTGGATCTTTAGGTGCAGCCTTTGACATTCAAGACGTGGCTAAATTCACTAAAGAAAAAATGATGGGCAGACACCCTCATGTTTTTGGTGATGCTGAGCAGTTAGAGAAATTCAAGGCCGTAACCGGAGACGATGTGATGCTCAACTGGGAGAACCACAAACAAAAGGAAAAGCCGGAACGAGAGTCAGTTTTAGATGGCATCCCTAAAGCCCTCCCGGCACTAGCGCTAGCCGATAAGGTTATTGGCAAGGCTCAGAAGATTGGCATTTTGGATCAGGAAACCCAATCACCGTTAAAGCTAGAAAATGAGGAACAGTTGGGTTCGCTTCTATTAGCCATCGTCCAGGCCGCTAAAGCCCAGGGGCTAGATTCGGAGCGATCGCTAAGGCAAGCAGTTGGGGATTTATCCTCCGATATCCGCAAGGCTGAGGTGCTAAGAGCTAGTGATGCTGGGGTTATTGGCCAAGATCCTTCCTTGGAATAACCTGAATTACTTTTAGTTGCCGATTTATGTAAGGTTGAATTAATCAAGCAATTGCTTTGAAGGGATGGGAAATTATGAACTCATCTCTATATGCGAGATTTCAGCCAATACTTCAAAAACTAGTGATTTTTGTCCTAACGGCAGCCAGCTTGGTTTTCACTAGCCAAACCGCTAGAGCGGAAACGGCCATAACAGTTGGCCTAAACCCTGCAGCCGTCACAGTAGACAGCCAAGGAAATGCATACACGGCCAATTTGGGTTCCGGCACTATCTCAAAAATCAGCCCTAATGGGCAGGTCAGCACTTTTGCGGATCTAAATCCACAAAAGCCGACAGCCTTGATTCTCAGCCCCAGCGGAAATCTCTACGTTGGAACTAAAGCCGGGACGCTGTTTAGCATCACCCCTGAAGGGGTAACTTCGACTTTTGCTACAGTTGGTAAAAATCCCGTTGCCATGATCTTTGATGCTGCTGGAAATCTCTACACCGCAAACTACATAGACAGTTCGATTTCTAAGGTTACCCCCGAAGGGCAGGTTAGTCGCTTCGCCGTAGTTGGAACCTGGCCGTCGGATATAGCAATGGACTCGCTGGGTAATTTATACACTGCAAGCTACCTTGATGGCTTCGTTAGTAAGGTAAGTCCAACCGGTCAGGTAACTACTTTTGCTAGCGTTGGTTCCTACCCAAGTTCTCTAGTTATTGATTCAGCAAATAATTTATTTGTCACTAACTCAGCAGATAACACAATTTCTAAGATCACCCCAGCCGGAACAAGCACAGTTTTTGCAACAGTTGGTAAATCGCCAAACTCGATTGAAATAGATGCTAGCGGCAATCTCTACACAGCTAACTATCTGGATAACACGGTCACTAAGGTATCTAGTTCAGGGATTGTCTCAACATTTGCAGTGACCGGTGACGGTCCAACCGCAATTCACTATTCAACGAACTCAAATCTTTATATTGCCAATAATCTCTCTAGCTCTCTCACTGTTCGAGACGCAAACGGTTATTATTCTTCTGCACCTAGATCACTTCAAGCCAATACAACTAAAAGCACACAAGCAGAGTTATCTTGGCAGGCACCACTTTCTGTTGGCGGGTCCGCTGTTACTGATTACCTTGTTGAGGCAACCACTAATAATGGCAATACCCTAGTCGGTACCTATCGAGTCGGAACAACAAGCACCAGTTTTACTTTCCCAGGGCTATGTTCCAAGCAGGCCTACCAGCTAAAAAGCTATGCAATCAATTCAAGTGGCTTATCGGCAGCATCAAATCAGATCACTCTAACTCCTCCCAATGGTGAAGCCGCCGCTCCAGCAAACCTAGTTCCAACGTTGGTTCGAGGTACCTCGGTTGCGCTGAGCTGGGATGCCCCGAGCTGTGATGGCGGCGCAAGTGTAACCGACTACCGGATTAGCTTCTCCTCTGATTCAGGCCAGAGCTGGGTAACTGTCAGCAAAGCAGCTAGCGCTAGTACTTCCCACACCGTCACAGGTCTCGTCTTAGGCAGAAACTACCTCTTCAGGCTTAGTTCCGTGAACTCCTTTGGAGAGGGCCTAGCAGGGGCTGCGGTAGCAGTGACAACTGCTGAATCAACTTCGCTTTACACAGTCGGCTCTTCCCCTGCAGCCATGGCATTTGATGCCGCAGGCAATGTTTATGTTGCCAACACCATGGATAACTCTATTTCGAAGATCACAACAAACGGAGTTGTCTCTCGTTTTGCAACAGTTGGCGATAACCCTGCTGCACTGGTTTTTGATGGTGCTGGAAATTTATATGTGGCCAATTCTGATGAAGGAACAATTACAAAAATCTCGCCGCAAGCAACTGCGACGCTCTTTGCCACAGTCGGAGATCGACCAAGTTCCCTGGTTTTTGATTCAAGCGGAAACCTTTATAGCGCTGATGCTATTTCTGGAACGATTTCGAAGGTTACTCCATCAGGTGAGGTCTCAGTATTTGCCGATTTAGCCAGTAATCCGACAGCTTTAGTCATTGATTCCGTCGGAAACTTATACAGCGCAAATGGTAGGGACAGTACTGTTTCCAAAATTACGCCAACCGGCCAGATAACCAAGCTGACAACCTTACCAATTGCAGCTAGCCGCATGGTCTCGGACAGTTCCGGTAACCTTTATGTCTTTAGTACTGTGAGTTCAAAAATTTACAAAATTACCCCAACAGGTGAGCTGAGTGTTTTTATTTCGCTTAGTGACTCAGTGACAGATTTTGTGCTTGATGCAAAAAATAACTTCTACTTTGCAAATAGCACCGACGGCACAATATCTAAACTTACTGCTGCAGGAATGTTAAGCACCCTAGCAGTTTTTGAGGATACGATCGTCAGAATTGCCAGCGACTCAAACGGGAATCTCTTCACCAGTTTTGACGAAGGCAAGGTCGCCAAGAGTGTTCTAGGAAAAACGCCAACAGCTCCAAGATCTCTTAGTTCACCTCAACAAAGCTCCAGCACTATTTCGCTATCCTGGACTGCACCTGAATCAAACGGCGGTTCAGCGATAACCGAATACCAAGTCGAGCAATCAGCTGCTGGTGTTTCAAGCTGGGACCTTGTTGCAAAGACTTCAAGCACGGTATTACAGGTGACAAACCTGGAACCGCAGAGTGGTTACCGCTTTAGAGTATTGGCGATAAACGGACTAGGTCAAAGCCCTTATTCAAATGAACTTTCGGTGAGTACCACTATAGGATCGCTTTCTAACCCGAGAAACTTAGAAATAAGTCAGGTGAGCTCCAGCAGCCTAATACTGTCTTGGTTAGCCCCTACTTCAACTGGTGGGCAGGCAATCACGAACTATTTAGTTGAATACTCAGGCGACTCTGGCGTGACTTGGGCGGAATACACCAAGCCCGTTTCAACAGAAACTTTCCTTGCGCTCTCTCAGCTAGCACCAGCCAAAACCTACAGCTTCCGAGTAGTTGCTATAACTTCAAGCGCAACCAGCTCACCTTCAACCGCTGTTTCGGCAACAACCTTGGCCGCAGTTCCATCTTCACCTAGAAGTCTTGCGTTTAGCGCAGCTACTAAGTCATCTTTGACACTTAGTTGGCAGGCCCCGCTTAACACAAATGGCTCAGCCATAACCAACTATCAAGTTGAGATAAGTCCCAACAACGGATCGAGTTGGAGCATGCTCGACAAACCGATTAGCACATCAACCGGTATGAACGTAACTGGCCTAACCGCGGGTACTACTTATCAGTTCAAGGTTTATGCGCTGAACTCTGTTGGCCGAGGCGAAGCATCGGAAGCCAAATCCATAACGACAGCCCAAATCAGCATTCCTTCAGCACCAGCGAGTGTTACATTCAGCAACAATAGAGCAACTTCTTTTTCTATTACCTGGTCGGCAGTGAGTTCACCGGTGAAGGTGAGAAATTACATTGTTGAAATATCTAGGGATGGAAACACCTGGAATGCTGCTCCAAAGAGAACCTCTACTGTTACATCTTTGTCTATTGGAAATCTCCTACCAGGAACAAATTACAAGCTAAGAGTTGCAGCCGTAAACGCTGAAGGGCAAAGCCCATTCACCCAGGCAGCAATCACTACACTTGCGACAGTTCCCTCAGCTTCCGCTAAACCAACGGCTAGCGAAATCACCAGTTCTTCAATCAAACTTTCCTGGCTAGCTCCAACTAGTGGTGGCTCTGAGATCACTAACTATCTAGTTGAGATAAGCGGTGGCGGTTCATCTTGGACAGAGGTCAGCAAACCGATCTCTACAGATACCGCTTTGAACATCACTGGCCTAAAACCTGCTACAAAATACATGTTCCGACTAAAAGCCGTAAATTCGGTTGGAGTATCCAAGGTAAGTAGCTCAGCATCATTCACTACTTTTGCTACTGCCCCCGCAATCCCAACAAACCTGTTAGTCAAATCCCAAACTGCTAGTTCGCTAACCCTTACATGGACAGCGCCTTCCAATGGTGGAACGAGGATTATTGATTATCGGGTGGAGTATTCACTTGATCAGGGAGAATCTTGGTTGATTGTCGCTAAGAATGCCGCTAGCAGCGCATCGGCTACTTTGCGGGGTCTAAATTCCAAGACCAGTTACCTGTTTAGGGTTACCGCTAAAAACAGTGTTGGTTTTGGTGGGGTAAGCCAGAACATAACCGTGACTACTCCCTAACAGGTTGTCAGGTCTTTATCTGCCAAACTTGTCCTATGGCTAAAGACATCAATCCACCTAGAGGTATGCGGGATTTCCTACCTGCTGAAAAGGCTAAGCGGGAGCGTGTTTTGGCTGTAATTCGTGGGGTTTATGAGTCTTTTGGTTTTCAGGAGATAGAAGCGCCAGCCCTAGAAGATCTTGATCGTTTGTTAAGTGGTCAGGGTGGAGATAACGAAAAGCTGGCCTATCGCGTACTCAAGCGCGGTGCTGAATTAGACCAGGCTCTAGCGGATGGTTCAAACCCGGATGGTTTAGCCGATCTCGGACTTCGATTTGACCTGACAGTTCCACTAACAAGGTTCTATGCAACCAACAGATCCGAATTACCAAATGTGTTCAAAGCCATTCAGATAGGTCCGGTTTGGCGCGCAGAGCGACCACAGAAAGGTCGATACCGTCAGTTCGTGCAATGCGATATTGACATCATCGGTGACGCCGGAGTTTTAGCCGAAGTTGAACTCATAACCGCATCGCTAGCTGCCCTTGATGCACTTGGTCTAAAAAATGCAGTGATTCGAGTAAATCATCGAGAACTATTAACCAAATTACTAAGTGGTTTTGGAGTAAAAGCTGAGCAACTAACTCAAGCCATGATCATCATCGACAAATTGGACAAGATTGCAGTCTCTGGAGTGGTCCAGGAACTTGAGGAGAAATTAGGCACTGAGGTTTCAGCAAAGGCTAAACAGTGGTTTGATACTTTGGATGTTCAGGTAGTGCCAGAAATTCTGCAAGGACTTTTTGCTGTTGCCGGAGGCAACCGACTTCGTTTTGATCCAACTTTAGTGCGCGGCATGGGTTACTACACCGGCGTGATTTTTGAAATAGAGCTACCAGGTTCTGGTTCATCGATTGGTGGCGGTGGACGCTACGACGGTATGGTCGGTAAGTGGCTAGGTAGCGATGTTCCGGCTGTTGGTATTTCTCTTGGTTTTGAAAGAGTGATTGATTTAGTTGAAGATACTAAGTCCGGCTCGGGGGTGGTTCTAGTCCTAGAAGACGAATCAAGCCAAGTGCTCAAAATCGCCCTTGAGTATCAAAAAGAACTTATTGGCCAAGGCTTAAGCGTCCGATTAGAACTGAAACCTAAGCGCTTGAATCTCTTGTTAGAGAGCATGAAAGCTAACGGGTTTGACCGTTTTGCTCTGGTTAGTGCCGATGGCGCTAACAAAGAGCTGAAGTCAATTGACTAAACTTGTAGTGAAAACAACGATATAAGGAGCCCCATGTCCATTATTGACGCCATCGGCGCTAGAGAAATCCTAGATTCTAGAGGAAACCCAACTATAGAGGTTGAGGTATTACTCACCGATGGATCTTTCGGGCGCGCTGCGGTTCCTTCCGGTGCGTCAACCGGAGCTTTCGAGGCCCACGAATCCCGTGACGGAGATAAAAAGCGCTACCTAGGTAAAGGTGTCCTTAAAGCTGTTGAGGCTGTGATTGATCAAATCGGTCACGACGAGACTGGACTGATTGACTTTGATGCTCTGGATCAGCGCTTAGTTGATGAGGCACTAATCCGTATGGATGGCACTCCAACTAAATCAAACCTAGGCGCTAACGCCATTCTCGGTGTGTCACTGGCTAATGCCAGGGCAGCCGCTGAATCATCTGGCTTGCCTCTATACCGCTACCTCGGTGGACCTAACGCTTATACGCTTCCGGTTCCACTGATGAACATCATCAACGGTGGTGCCCACGCCGATAACGGAGTGGATATCCAAGAATTCATGATTGTTCCAATTGGTTTTGACTCTTTTGCTGAAGCCCTGAGAGCAGGTGCTGAGGTTTACCACTCACTAAAGTCCCTACTTCACTCCAAGGGTTTGGCAACTGGTCTAGGCGATGAGGGTGGCTTTGCTCCTAACCTGGCCAATAACCGCGCAGCGCTAGAACTAATCAGTGAAGCGGTTGGTATCGCCGGCTTTGAGATTGGTAAGCACTTTGCACTAGCACTTGATGTTGCGGCAACCGAGTTTTTTGATGAGAAGAGCAACGTTTATAAATTCGAAGGCAAAGAACTAACTTCTGCGGAAATGATTTCTTACTACGAAACACTGGTAAATGACTTCCCACTGGTTTCCATTGAAGATCCACTAGCTGAAGATGACTGGGATGGTTGGACTGCAATCACTGCTACTCTCGGTGAGAAAGTTCAGTTAGTTGGCGATGATTTGTATGTAACAAACCCGGCACGCCTTCAAAAAGGTATTGACCACAAAGCGGGAAATGCCATCTTGGTTAAGGTGAACCAAATCGGAACTCTCACCGAGACTCTAGATGCAGTTTCCTTGGCTCAGCGACACGGCATGAAGGCGATAATCTCACACCGTTCCGGTGAAACCGAGGATACTTTTATTGCAGATCTTGCCGTGGCAACCAACGCAGGGCAGATTAAAACCGGTGCCCCAGCTAGAAGCGAAAGAGTTGCTAAATACAACCAGCTACTTCGCATCGAAGAAGAATTACAAGATGCCGCCTATTACCCGGGTGTAAATGCTTTCCCTAGATATAAGAAGTAATGAAACGAAGAACACTTAGAACTAAACCAGCTAGAGAGCCCAGACAGGGGCTTAGTTGGACACCATCGAGCATGGTTACCATCGGAGTCTTGGTCTTTGGTGCTTTTGTGATTGGACCGCAACTGAGCGATTTGATTACTATGCAAACCCAGATTGCTCAGCTAAATGCCAACATTGCTAAATCCAAAGAGCAATTAGCAGATCTTGCTGATGAGAAAAAGCGCTGGGATGACCCAGTGTTTATTCGCTCCCAAGCCAGAGATCGCCTGTTTTACGTAATGCCAGGTGAAATCAGCTACCTTGTTCTCGATGCCGATGGTTTGAACCTAAGTGATACAAGTGGCACCGTAGGGGACATGCTGGCCAAAGCTAAAAACAGTAGCAACTTCTCGCAAAGCATTGGCACAACTAAAAAAGACTGGGCCAAGGGGTTGCTGCAGTCTGTGCTTAGAGCAGGTCTGGACCAACCGGTAAATAACAATAAAGCCAGCGCCACGAACTAGATGTCTCTAACTCAAGCCACCGAAGCCGATCTTTTAGCGATGCAGGCTCAATTGGGCCGCCCGATGCGAGATGTCTTGGCTATTGCTGCCAGGTGTGTCTGCGGCAAGCCACTGGTCGTGCAGACCAAGCCCAGATTAGCTTCGGGTGAACCCTTTCCCACTTTTTACTATCTAACCCACCCGGCCCTAACCGCAGCGCTATCTACTCTTGAAGGAGCGGGCTTTATGGCCACTCTGCAAGATCGCCTAGCTGGGGAACCAGAGCTTCAGGCTGAGTATCTAAAGGCGCACCAGGACTATCTGGCCGAGCGGGATCAAATCCTGCCAGTAGTCGAACTTGAAGGCATTAGTGCCGGTGGCATGCCCACAAGGGTCAAATGCCTGCATGCGCTGGCTGCTCATGCCTTAGCCAAAGGCCATGGGGTAAATCCAATCGGCGATATTGCCCTTGCCGAGATAGGGTTTGACCCCAAGGCCTGCCTTTGCAAAGCGGTAATATCTAGTTAGCGCATAGTCGCGCATTATTTTTGTTCAATTATTTAGGAAATCTCAGCATGCAAAAAATCTTGATCATTGGTGGCGGTTACGCAGGCTTTTATACCGCTTTCAAACTGGAGAAACTTCTAACTCCAGGCGAGGCTGAGGTAACCATAGTTGATCCACTGCCATATATGACCTACCAGCCATTCCTTCCTGAGGTAGTTGCTGGTTCTATTGAAGCTCGTCACACCGTTGTTTCTCATCGCAGACATCTAAAAAAGACCAACATCGTTATTGGCAAGATGACCAAAATAGATCACGCCAATAAAAAAGCAACCATTGCCTTAGCCGGTGTCGGTGAAACAACACTTGATTACGACCAGGTTGTAGTAACAGCGGGTGCGGTTTCTAGAACCTTCCCAATTCCAGGTGTTGCTGATAATGCAATTGGCCTAAAAACAGTTGAAGAAGCCATCGAAATTCGTAACCGAATTCTTTCGAACTTCGATAAGGCAGCTAACCTCCCAAGCGGTGCGCAACGCGATCGACTACTAACTTTCGTTGTCGTCGGTGGTGGATTTGCCGGTATCGAAGTTTTTGCAGAAATGCGTAACCTTGCCTCATACCTTCTTCGTTATTACCCGAGCATTAGTTTTCAGGACACCCGTTTCCACCTGATTGAAGCGATGGGCAGAATCATGCCTGAGGTATCGCAAAAGACAAGCGAATGGGTGCTCGAAGATCTAGACCGCAGGGGAGCAAAAGTTCACCTGAACACCCAGTTGACTTCAGCCGTTGACGGTGTTGTCGAATTGTCTACCGGTGAGAAATTCGAAAGCGATGTAATTGTCTGGACTGCTGGAGTCATGGCTTCCCCCTATGTCAAAAACGCCGATCTGCCGATGGATGAGCGCGGTCGCATCATGGCACTGCCAACACTTCAGGTTGGCAAAGAAGGCGAAGCTGTCTCGGGTGCATGGACCGCAGGCGATGTTGCCGCAGTTCCTGATCTAACCGGTGGTGGTGTTGGTGGGTTCTGTGTCCCTAACGCCCAGCACGCTGTTCGACAGGGAAAGCTTTTGGCTAAAAACCTTGTGGCCAGTCTGCGCAACGAAGGCGTAGCCGAGTACATTCACAAGAACCTTGGCGCAGTAGCAGGGCTAGGCCTATATAACGGTGTCTTCCAGTCTGGAAAGATTGTCTTGAAAGGCTTTTTAGCCTGGTGCGCGCACCGCGGCTACCACGGTTTGGCAATGCCTACCTGGGAGCGCAAGATCAGGGTCATGCTCGGCTGGATAGCAAACTTACTGCTCAAGAGAGACATCGTCTCGATTGCAGCAACCAAGACACCTCGGGCGGCTTTTGAAGCCTGGGCTTCTAGACCTAAGGTTTAATAGCACGCCCCCATAGCCCAATCGGCAGAGGCAGACGACTTAAAATCGTTCCAGTGTGGGTTCAAGTCCCACTGGGGGCACAGCATCAAGTTCGCTGAAAGATTACTGAAGTTTTGCTCTACTCGGGGCTAGTTGACCTTAGGCTTAAGCCAACAACTTTCAAGGAGTGAAATGGATCTGTCTATCTTTACCGGTTCTACTTTTCTAATCATCGCTGGTGTGGGTCTAGTGCTACTAGGTATCTGGTTCGTCAGCATGCGAAACGGCCTAGTCCGTCTAAACGTTCGCGTCGACGAGGCCTGGAGCGATATCACCGTTCAGCTAAAGCGTAGAGCCGACCTAATCCCTAACCTCATCGAAACCGTTAAGGGCTATGCCAAGCACGAGGCCAAAGTTTTTGAGAATGTCACCAAGGCAAGAGCTGCAACTATCTCTGGTTCTGCACTTGCTAACCCGGCAGAAGCTGCCCAGGCAGAGAACATGCTGCAGTCGGCTATGAAATCACTATTTGCTGTTGCTGAAGCATATCCGCAACTACAGGCATCACAGAACTTCCTTGGTCTTCAATCAGAACTATCTGACACCGAAGACAAGATCATGGCAGCCAGGCGCTTCTATAACGGTGGCGTTCGTGAACTAAACACCAAAATCAAGGTTTGGCCTAACTCTTTCTTTGCCAAGGGTCTTGGCTTTACCGAGCGTGCATTCTTTGAAGTAGCAGATCTTGCTGCAATTTCAGAAGCACCGGAAGTGAAGTTCTAGAACCTAGATGTATTCGGCTATCGCTAGGAACAAGCGAAACACAGTAATTATTGTTGTTCTGTTTGTTCT
>JACCDP010070615.1_pt1 | contig 14651 bp, 12 predicted proteins | sample 7445841 | NCBI WGS metagenome assembly JACCDP01 (sample SAMN15323441, study PRJNA562643) | freshwater metagenome | isolation source: river surface water | place: USA:Blue River Watershed | collected 2017-08-17 | reverse complement strand
CACAAACGCAACGATGCGTGGTGGTCTTCATGCGCGCGCAGTTCGTGGTCTTGGGTTTCGAGTGAGGTCATCCTGCTAACTCCCCGCCATCGATGGCGATGGCTTGTCCGTTGATGGCTTCGCTGCCTGGGTTGCACAACCACAGCACCGCGTTGGCCACCTCAGCGGGTTGCACCATGCGTTGTTGTGGATTGCGTTCGGTCATGCGCGCGCGTGCTTCTGATTCGGTCTTGCCGGTTTTATTGACAATGAAAGTGAGGGCGTCTTTCACAATATCGGTTTCGGTGTAACCGGGGCACAGCGCATTCACAGTGATGTTCTTGCTGGCCAACTCCAGTGCCAAAGCACGCGTGAAACCGACCACACCATGTTTGGCCGCGGTGTAGGCGCTGACATAGGCATAACCTTTCAAGCCCGCGGTGCTGGCGATGTTGATGATGCGCCCGTGCACACCTTGCGCAGCAGCTTCTTTCATCGATGGCAACACGGCTTGGGTGCACAGATAAGTGCCGGTGAGGTTGACGTTGAGCATGTGTTGCCAAAGTGCGAGATCGGTTTTTTCAATCGGTTGGCTGCTGGCTTGACCGGCGTTGTTGACCAACACATGCACTGGTCCCAACAGTTTGACTGCGTTGGCAATCGCTTGTTGCACTTGCACTTCTACGCTGATGTCCACCGTTTCTATGTGCGTTTCGGTGCCCAGTTGTTGTGCAAGTGTTTGCAGCGTGTCGGCATGACGACCTAACAATGTGAGTTTGGCGCCTGCTTTGGCCAAGGTGTGTGCAATGGCTGCACCGATGCCACGCGCTGCGCCGGTGATCACGATGTGACGGTTCTGAAGAGGTGAGTTCATATTCATTTGCTACTGCTTGTCAGCAATGCAGCTTGCGCTGCCGCGCGTTCGAAGTTGGTTTCCATTTGTCGTTTGGCAGAAACATATTGCTTGGGCCATGCCAATGCGGTGTAACCAATGCGTGCTGCTTCGGTCAATGTCCAAGCGGGGTTGGCAAGATGTGGACGCGCCACTGCGCACAAATCGGCACGGCCCGCCGCGATGATGCTGTTGACATGGTCCGCTTCGCTGATGGCACCCACTGCGATGGTGGCAATGCAAGCCTCTTGCCGAATGCGATCTGCAAACGGCGTTTGGAACATGCGGCCATACACGGGTTTTTCTTGCTTGCTCACTTGGCCTGAAGAGCAGTCGATCAAATCAGCACCTGCAGCTTTGAAGGCTTTGGCAATCTGCACTGCATCACTTGGTGTGATGCCACCTTCCACCCAATCGTGGGCAGAAATACGCACCGACATGGGTAAATGCTCTGGCCATGCAGCACGCACGGCTTTGAAAACTTCTAAGGGGTAACGCAATCGGTTCTCAAGTGAACCACCGTATTCGTCTTGACGGTGGTTGGTCAGCGGCGAAATAAAAGAAGACAACAAATAACCATGCGCACAATGCAACTCCAGCCAATCAAAGCCTGCTATTGCAGCGCGTTGGGTGGCGCTGACAAAATCAGCCAACACGCGGTCCATGTCGGCGCGTGTCATGGCTTTCGAGGTTTGGCTGGTGCCTTCTAAATATTGTTGGGCAGACGCGCTGATCAGTGGCCAATTGGGCTCGGTGTCGTCTGCGCTCAGCGGTAAATCAATGCCGTCCCAAGCGCGTCGGGTCGAGCCCTTGGCACCCGCGTGTCCCAGTTGTACCGCCATGCGCGCGTCGCTGTTGTCATGTGCCCATTGCACGATGTGTTGCCATGCACGGGTTTGTTCGTCGTTCCACAAGCCAGGACAACCGGGGGTGATGCGTGCATCAGCACTGACGCAAATCATTTCTGCAAACACCAAACCCGCACCGCCCATCGCACGTGCACCCAAATGCACCAAGTGAAAGTCGCCTGGCACACCATCGGTGGCTGAGTATTGCGCCATGGGCGAGACCACCACGCGGTTTTTCAATTTGACTGAACGCAAGCTAAAAGGTGTGAACATCGGTGGCGGTGTGTGACTATGCGCCATGGTGGCTTGCGCGCGTTGGGCAAACCATTCTTCATAGCCTTCCAGCCAAGCTTTGTCACGCAAACGCAGGTTTTCATGGCTGATGCGTTGGCTGCGTGTCAGCATGGAATACATGAACTGCTCGGCTTCGAGCTGATCGCAATAGCGCTCACCACACACTTCAAACCACTCCATCGCGTTCCATGCAGCGTTTTGAATTTTCAAAGTTTCGATGCGACGCGCTTCTTGGTAAGCCGCCAACACATCGCCCACTTGAGAGGGGTCATCGCCAAAAATGTCAAATTGTTTGGTCAACTCGATCGCATCTTCCAGCGCGAGTTTGGTGCCGGAGCCAATCGCAAAGTGCGCGGTGTGCACTGCGTCCCCCATCAACACCACATGGCTGCCGTTTTTGTTTTTCAACCACCATTGTTCGCATACCACGCGTTGAAAATTCAACCATGCTGAACCGCGCAAGTGGCGTGAGTTGGTCATGAGTTTGGCACCATTGAGGTTGTCGGCAAACAGCTTTTCGCAAAAGGCAATCGATTGCTCTTGGTCTGCTTTGTCCAGTCCATGCGCTAACCATACGTGTTCGGGACATTCCACGATGAAGGTGGTGGTGTTTTCGTCAAACTTGTAGATGTGCGCTTGAAACCAGCCGTGTTCGGTTTTTTGAAAATCGAAAGTAAACGCGTCATACAAGCGGTGGGTGCCCAGCCAGATGTAGCGGTTGGGGCGGGTGACGATGTCGGGTTTGAACACATCTTCGTATTGCGTGCGAATTTTCGAGTTGATGCCGTCGCTGGCGATGATCAGATCAGCGTCGGGAAACTCGAGGTCTGAATTCACATCGCTTTCAAACTTCAACACAACGCCGAGTTGCTCGCAGCGCGCTTGCAAAATATTGAGCAACTTCTTTCGGCCGATGCCGACAAAGCCATGTCCACCCGAGCGAATGGTGCGGCCTTTGAACAGCAGTTCAATGTCGTCCCAGTGGTTGAAGGCTTCTTGAATTTGATCGGCAGTTTCGCGGTCCCATTGCCGCATGTTGTCCATCGTGGCGTCTGAAAACACAACACCCCAACCAAAGGTGTCGTAGGGCAAATTGCGCTCGACCACGGTGATGTCGTGTGCTGGATGGCGGGCCTTCATCAATAAGCCGAAATACAAGCCAGCGGGGCCGCCACCAATGCAAACAATGTTCATGCCGCTTCACTCCAGTTGCTTTGAAATTAAATATTTCAATATTGAAGTAAATATCCGACAAATGGCGCTGGATGTCAATCCATGCAAAAGCGACTTTTATTGGTGTTAGCCCTAGGAGGATTGAGGGCGACGAGTTGTCAGGGTGTGAGCTTGTCAGAGCGACAAAAAGTCAGGGCGACACGTCCAGTGGCGGGAAATGCACAAAGTCCTTGTACTTGTACTTGCTGTAATCCGGCTTCGGGGGCGGTGGCGGAGGTGGAGGTGCAGGCTTGGGGTCTTTGCAGTTGCTGGCGTGAAACGCGATTTCGGTGGGGTAGTCAAACCCCGCGCCAGAGTTCACATCGACGATGGCCCCTACGCCCGCGAGCAAGATGTTGGCATAGGCTGCGCCATTCGCATTTGAGCGAGCGAATTGCGTTTGTGCATCAAACAAAGGGCTTTTGCATTGCACCGTCAGGTTGCCATAGGCCTTGTTGATTTGCACATGGGTGAAAGAGGTCGCTTTCCAGCTGCCGTTTTCATTGGTCAAGGTGCAATCAGAAATGACGGCGTGCTCTTCACAATAGGTGCTGATTTGCACGCGCTGACGATTGCCCGTGATCAACGACGAGCAACCCCACAAAGTCAAACAGATGCAAACAGCACCGACGGCAATTTTTTTCATGATTGAAAACCCAAGAAATCCAGAATGGATCGACTGCAGTCAGAATTTCTTGAATCGGCCCCTGTTCAACCGGTTTTTCATCGGCGCAAGTGGCCGTTAATGTCAGTGTTTGGCGTGGTAGCTGGTCACGCGCTCAACTTCGTTTTTAGAGCCCAAGATCACGCTCACCCGCTCGTGCAGTTGGGTGGGCTTAAGCTCCAAAATGCGCTGCTGCCCGTTGGTGGCAGCGCCACCGGCTTGCTCGACCAGCCAGCTCATGGGGTTGGCTTCGTACATCAAACGTAGCTTGCCGGGCTTGTTGGGCTCGCGCTTGTCCCAGGGGTACATGAACACACCACCGCGGGTCATGATGCGGTGCACATCGGCCACCATCGAGGCAATCCAACGCATGTTGAAATCTTTGCCGCGTGGACCTTCTTTGCCTTGCAAACATTCGTCGATGTAGCGTTTGACAGGCTCATCCCAATGGCGCATGTTGCTCATGTTGATGGCGAACTCTTTGGTGTCTGCAGGAATGCGCACATCTTCTTGGGTCAATACAAACGAGCCTTGCTCGCGGTCCAAGGTGAACATGGCCACACCATCACCCACGGTCAACACCAGCGTGGTTTGCGGGCCGTACACGCAGTAGCCTGCGGCCACTTGTTGGGTGCCGGGTTGCAAGAAATCTTCTTCGCTCACGCCCTTGGCGTTGTCGGCTTTTTTGAGCACGCTGAAAATGGTGCCAATGCTCACATTCACATCGATGTTGCTCGAACCATCGAGTGGATCGAACATCAACAAGTATTCGCCTTGTGGGTAACGGTTGGGCACCACATGGATGCTGTCCATTTCTTCTGATGCCATGGCTGCCAAGTGACCGCCCCATTCATTGGCTTCGATCAGCACTTCGTTGGCAATGATGTCGAGTTTCTTTTGCACTTCGCCTTGCACGTTTTCGCTGCCAGCGGTGCCCAACACATCGCCCAAGGCGCCTTTGTTCACCGCATGGCTGATGCTTTTGCAAGCGCGTGCCACCACTTCTAACAACAAGCGCAGCTCGGAAGGAATACGGCCTTTTGCGCGTTGTTGTTCAACCAAATAACGGGTGAGTGAAATGCTCATGATGTGTCCTTAGTTTGACAGCGCGCGGGTCACCACCTCACGCACATCGTTGCTCAAATCAGATTTAGCGGCGACACGTTTGATGGCTTCGTGCGCCGCGCTGCGATAGGGTTCTGCCAAGCTGCGCCAACGGTCGAGTGCGCGTGCCAAACGCGCGGCCACTTGTGGGTTGATGGCGTCGAGCTCTAACACGCGTTCGCTCCAAAACACATAGCCAGCCGCATCGCTGCGGTGAAATGCGCCGGGGTTGGCATTGCAATAACTGAAGATCACGCTGCGTGCGCGGTTGGGATTTTTCAAATTGAAATCGGGGTGCAACATTAGCTGACGCACCACCGGCAACACATGGCCCGCGCGGTCGGGGGCGGCGGATTGCAAACCAAACCATTTGTCCATCACCAAGGCGTCATGCGAGAACAGTTTGTAAAAACCTTGCAATGCATCGCTGGCCAACGCATGGCCTGCACTGACCAAGGCGCTCAAAGCATTGAAGCGATCGGTCATGTTGTCAGCATCTTTCACCACTTGCAGCGTGCGACCGGGCCACACGGGGTCACCGGTGGTACGTGCATCAAGGCACAGCATAGTCATGGCCAAACCGCTCAAGGCACGGCGTCCACTCGACACAGGGTCGGGGCGATAGTGGCCGTTGTGCTTGTGTGTTTCGTAGGCCCAAGCCCAGTCATCATGCAAATCGCGTGCGAGTTGCGCGCGCATGCTTTCGCGCACGGCGTGTATTTTTTGTGGGTCCACCACATCGCATTGCTCTGCGATGTAAGTTTCAGCAGGCAAGGTCAGCACCAACTCTTTGAAGGCTGCATCGAGCGTGGGGTGACGCAGCACCGAGCGCAAGGCTTGCACCAATTCAGCATACAAGATGTTTGCAGAAACTTCTTGGCTTTCAAGGGCAGTCAATGCAGCGTTCAAACACAAGCGTTGTGCAGCTTCCCACTGGTTAAACGGATCGCTGTCGTGGGCCAACAAGGTCAACCACTGATCAGCACTGTTGTCGGTTTGCAAGATGACCGGTGCGCTGAACTCACGCAACAACGAAGGCACTACCGATTGGCCTTCGGCCACCGACAAATCTTTGAACGCAAAGGTTTGCGTGTTTTCTGTCAACACCAACAGTTGTGTGGGCAACAAGGTTTTGCCATCGGACTGCAACAAGCCCATTTGCACCGGAATCACAAATGGTTCTTTGTGATCTTGACCGGGGCTGTTGGCGCAGCTTTGCGTCAAGGTGAGTGTGTAGGTGTGTGAGCTGGCGTCGTAGCTGCCTTGGGCTTGCACGCGTGGTGTACCCGCTTGCGCATACCAACGCTTGAACTGCGTCAAGTGCTTGGCCAATGCAGAGTGGGGGTTGGCGTCGGCAATGGCTTGCGCGAAATCGTCGCAGGTGACGGCTTGACCATCGTGGCGTTCGAAATACAGCGCCATGCCTTTGGCAAAACCATGGCGGCTTGATTCAGGAGAACCATCGCCCACCAAGGTTTGCATCATGCGCACCACTTCCGAGCCTTTTTCGTAAATGGTGACGGTGTAGAAGTTGTTGATTTCGACATAGCTGTCAGGGCGCACGGGGTGCGCCATTGGGCCTGCGTCTTCTGCAAACTGCACCGTGCGCAACAAACGCACATCTTCAATGCGCTTCACCGCACGGGCAGAGGCTGCGGCGGCCGCATCGTGTTGCAAGGCCTGCGCTGCCAAGTCTTGGCTGAACTCTTGGTCACGGAACACCGTGAGGCCTTCTTTGAGCGACAACTGAAACCAGTCACGGCAGGTGATGCGGTTGCCCGTCCAGTTGTGGAAATATTCGTGACCCACCACGCTTTCGATGTTGGCGAAATCGGTGTCGGTAGCGGTGGCTGAATTGGCCAACACATACTTGGTGTTGAAAATATTCAGGCCTTTGTTTTCCATCGCGCCCATGTTGAAGTCGCTGGTGGCCACAATCATGAAGCGTTCTAAGTCGAGGCTCAAACCAAAGCGCGATTCGTCCCACGCTATGCTGGCCATGAGTGAGTTCATGGCGTGTTCGGTTTTGTCCAAATCGCCTGAACGCACATACACCTGCAACAGATGTTCTTTGCCCGAGCGCGTCTTGACGCGCTGTTCGCGGCACACCAATTGACCGGCCACCAAAGCAAACAAGTAGCTGGGTTTTTTGTGTGGGTCGACCCAGCGGGCAAAGTGGCGACCATCTTCCAAATCACCTTGCTCCACCAAGTTGCCGTTAGAGAGCAATACGGGGTAAGCGCGTTTGTCCGCACGCAGCGTCACGCTGTAGCTGGCCATCACATCGGGGCGGTCTAAGAAATAAGTGATGCGACGAAAGCCTTCGGCTTCACACTGTGTGAAGAACGAATCGTTGCTCACATACAGGCCCATCAGCTGCGTGTTCTTCGATGGGTTGCAGGTGGTGAAAATTTCGATCTCAAAAGCATCATTGCCTTCGGGTAAATTTTCGAGCACCAACTGGCTGCCGTCCATCTTGAACGAGGTGCCTTGGTTGTTCACCATCACGCGTGCCAAGTTCAATTCGTCGCCATCCAAGCGCAGGGCTTGTGCAGGGACATCGGGGTTGCGACGCACTTGCAGTTTGTTGAGCACACGTGTTTTGACGGGGTCGAGATCGAACGTCAAATCAACGCTGTCAATCCAAAACGCAGGCGGTGTGTAGTCCGCACGTTGAATCAGAGGGGCTGTGCCTTCACGGAGCATGTGGTTTTCCTAAGTTTTCAATGACAACACCCAAGCAACGGTGACGATCAAACGCCTTGCTTGAGCGATGCTTCGATGAACATGTCTAAATCGCCGTCCAACACTTTTTGGGTGTTCGAAATTTCGACGTTGGTGCGCAAATCTTTGATGCGGCTTTGGTCCAGCACATAGCTGCGAATTTGGTGTCCCCAGCCCACATCGGTTTTGCTGTCTTCTAGTTTTTGTTGTGCTTCCAAGCGTTTGCGCATTTCAAAATCGTACAAGCGTGAGCGCAAGCGTTTCCAAGCGACATCTTTGTTGCTGTGCTGGCTGCGACCATCTTGGCACTGCACCACAATACCTGTGGGAATGTGGGTCAAGCGAACGGCAGAATCGGTTTTGTTGATGTGCTGACCGCCCGCGCCACTGGCGCGAAACGTGTCGGTGCGCACATCGGCTGGGTTGATGTCGATTTCAATCGAATCATCGATTTCGGGGTACACAAAAATACTGGCAAAGCTGGTGTGGCGACCGCCCGATGAATCGAAAGGTGATTTGCGCACCAAGCGATGCACACCGGTTTCGGTGCGCAACAAACCAAACGCGTAATCGCCTTCAATTTTGATGGTGGCACCTTTGATGCCCGCCACATCACCGGCAGATTCGTCTTCTACTGTGGCTTTGAAACCTTTGCGTTCGGCGTATTTCAAATACTGGCGCAACAACATGCTGGCCCAATCGCAGGCCTCGGTGCCGCCAGCGCCAGCTTGGATGTCTAAGAATGCATTGCACGAATCGGCTTCGTTGTTGAACATGCGGCGGAATTCGAGCTTCTCAATGTCAGCGGTCAGCTTTGCGGTTTCTTCTTCGATGGTGAGCAAGCCGGCTTCGTCGCCTTCTTCCTTGCTCATCTCAAACAACTCAGAGTTGTCGGCCAGCTCTTGCGTGAGACGGGTGAGGGTGACCACCACATCGTCAAGGGATTTCTTTTCTCTGCCCAGTTCTTGGGCTTTTTTGGGGTCGTTCCAGACTGTGGGGTCTTCTAGCGAGGCGTTGACGGTCCTCAGGCGCTCTGACTTGGCATCGTAGTCAAAGATACCTCCGTAAGTCGACCGTGCGCACGCTCAAGTCCGCGAGGGTGGTGCCAATGAGGTTGATGCGTTCTGCTTCCATGGTGGGTCTTCTTTTGTGTGTAGAGGAAAACCCGAGATTTTCTCACGATCGTTGCAAGATGAAGAAAAGGCTTAAAAGCGGCGTCCGTAAGCAAATAAGAGCCCCGCTTTGCCCAGCACCATCACTTGGGCAGAATCTTCAGGGGAAATGTGCCATCCCAAGGAGGGAATGACGGCCGGTGCAATGCCGTAATCATTGAACGGAATTTTGTGCTGGTATTGGCCTTTGTAACCGTAAATTAGGCCTGCTGATACTTTTGTAAACAGTTTGGGGTTGTTTAATACGCCGTCCCATTGTTTGCCGGCGTAGACATAGGTGGATGATTGGCCAAACGAATTGGTAAAAAAAGCTGCGCCGCAAAACCTGCCTTGCCCTAAGCGACGTTCTAAGGCCGCCAATACAACGGGCTTGTGATCGGGGTTGTATCGCCAATGGTGGGTATGTGGAGAAAGCGATAGGTCCCACCGTTTTTGCGAGTTGGTGTCTGCCTCATCTTGCTCAGGTGACAAAACAGAAGGGCAGGGATTCCAAGCGTAGGTCTCGCTGGCATTGCTGAAAAACGACAGGCAACTCAGGCAAAACAAAAAAGCAATTTTGTGAATCTCAAGTTTCATCTGATTAATTATCACGAGCATCCATTTGATTTGGCGTGTGGTTATCCGCAAAAACTTTCAAACAGCAGCGCTAATTTCTCAGGTTGATCATGGTGCAGCATGTGACCAGCATCGCTGATGACGGCGTGTTCTAAGTTTGCAACCACTGAAATACGCTCTTTGAACTCAGCCAAAGTGTATTTATCCTTCCACCATTGGCTCAAGCTGTCCTCTTGCGCGACCACACACAAGGTGGGGGCACTGATGCGTTCGTAGATGGTCAAAATCTCTTCGACACGAAACAGCTGCGCGTTGATCACCTTGTGCGCCGCGTGCCCCAAGATGCGCCACTCGCCTTGTGCGTTCGGGCGCGCCCAATGTTGCGCCAACCAATCGGCTTTGTCTTGGCTCAGGCGAGGGTTGGTTTTCATCAAGCGTTGCGCCACGGCTTCCACATTGGGGTAGGGCTTGAGGTCTTGCTCGCCTTTGTGCAAGGTTTTCAATTCATCCATCCATTTGGCATAACGACCTGGCGCTTGTGCGGGGCGCGAGGTGGGCATGCCAAAGCCTTCCAAATTGATCAAACGATGTATCCGTTCAGGCCTGACACCCGCGTACATCGTCGCAATGTGGCCGCCCATGCTGTGACCCACTAAATTGACGGGGCGATTGCCCACATAGTGGTCGAGCAAAAAATCCAAATCAGCCAAGTAATCTGGAAACCAATAGTTGTCGGTGTTGGGCGTGTCTGTCAGTCCAAACCCACGCCAATCGGGGGCGATCACCCAGTGGTCTTTTTGCAAGCAATCGATCACAAATTGGAAAGACGCTGACACATCCATCCAGCCGTGCACCATCACCCAAGGGGTGTTGTCAGCTGAAGGCGTGCCCCACTGTCGCACGTGGTACTGCAGGTGTCGTATTGGTACAAATTCGCTGTGCGCGTGTTTTTGAATTGGGTACATTGTTGCAATGATAAGCAGTTGAGACGAGGCCACAGACATGAAAGACTTTTACGACAGCATGCAACAAGGTTTTGCATGGCATGTGCCCGAGACCTTCAACATCGCGCAAGTTTGCAGCCAGCGCTGGGCGCAATCGGCGCACACCCGTCAAGCTGTGGCCATCATCGAACACCACGCTGACAACAGCCAAGCCACGCAGGCCCCACGCAGCTACACCTACCAACAGTTGCAACAAGCAGCTGATGCGCTGAGCCATGCGTTGCAAAATTTAGGCGTGCAACCAGGCGACTGTGTGGCCATCGTATTGCCGCAACGTTTTGAAACCGCTGTCGCTTACATGGCCGTGTTGCAAATGGGTGCAGTGGCCATGCCTTTGTCCATGCTGTTTGGGCCAGAAGCGTTGGCTTATCGTTTACAAGACAGCGAAGCGGTGGTGGCCATCGTTGACGAAGCCACAGTCGAGAATGTGTGTGCTGTTCGTGCGCAATGCCCCGCGCTCAAGCATTTGGTGGGCATCGACAACGCAGCGCAACACACCGATATTGACTACGCAAAATCCGTTGCGACACAACGTCAAAAATTTGTTGCACATGAAACCCATGCAAACGATCCCGCGGTGTTGATCTACACCAGTGGCACCACCGGCCCACCCAAAGGCGCGCTCATTCCGCATCGAGCGCTGATTGGTAACTTGACTGGTTTTGTTTGCAGTCAAAACTGGTTTGGTTTTGAGACAACGCATGACACAGCGATTATCAAAAACAAAACCTCAACCCATACACCGCCCAAAAGCGATGCTGTGTTTTGGTCCCCTGCCGATTGGGCGTGGACCGGCGGTTTGATGGATGCGTTGTTGCCTACTTTGTATTTCGGTCGCCCCATCGTGGCATGGCGTGGCCGCTTCAGCCCAGAGCTGGCGTTCAACTTGATGCAACAACACGGCGTGACCCACACCTTTTTATTCCCCACCGCGTTGAAAGCCATGATGAAGGCCTACCCCGAGCCCAAGTTCAACTTGAAACTGCAAGCCATCATGAGCGCGGGTGAAGCAGTAGGTGACGCAGTTTTTGCTTACTGTCAAAACCAATTGGGCGTGACAGTGAACGAAATGTTTGGGCAAACCGAAATCAATTACATCGTGGGCAATTGCGCGATGAATGGCAAACCGCAACATGGCATCGGTTGGCCGGCCAAACCCGGCAGCATGGGCAAGGGCTACCCAGGCCACCGTGTGGCTGTGATTGACGATGACGGCAACGAATGCCCTGTGGATGTGCCCGGCGATGTGGCCGTGCATCGCTACAACCTGCACGGGCAACCCGACCCGATTTTCTTTTTGGGCTATTGGAAAAACGATGCGGCCACCGCAGGTAAATTCACCGGCGATTGGTGTCGAACCGGCGATCTCGCCACCCGCGATGCAGACGGCTACCTTTGGTACCAAGGTCGCGCAGACGATGTGTTCAAAGCGGCGGGCTACCGCATTGGCCCGAGCGAAATTGAAAACTGTTTGGTCAAACACCCAGCCGTCGCCAATGCGGCGGTGGTGCCCAAGCCCGACCCAGAGCGCGGCGCATTGGTCAAAGCCTATGTGGTGTTGGCACCGGGCTACGCTGGCAACGACACGTTGGTGCAAGAACTGCAACACCATGTGCGTGGCAAATTAGCACCTTATGAGTACCCCAAAGAAATTGAATTCATTGCCGAGTTGCCCATGACCACCACCGGCAAAGTGCAGCGCCGTGTGTTGCGTTTGCAAGAAGAAGCGCGAGCGAAGGCTCATTGAAAAACAACAAGATAGACTAAGCGCTTTCCAAAAATAACAAGAGGAAACAACGATGACTTTGCCTTTGGTGACCTTAGCGCACAGCGACTTGCATGTCACACCCATTTGCTTGGGCACCATGACCTTTGGCGAGCAAGTCAAAGAAAAAGACGCACACGACATCCTCGACCATTCTTTGGCACGCGGTGTGAACTTCATCGATACCGCCGAAATTTATTCGGTGCCCACCAAAGCAGAAACGTTTGGCGTGACTGAAACCATCATCGGCAATTGGTTGGCCAAGCGCCCCGGTGCGCGGCAAAAAATCGTGTTGGCCACCAAAGTGGCAGGCCCTTCGCGAGGCATGCCTTGGGTGCGTGAAGGCGATGGCATGACGGCCAAAGACATCGTGGCTTCGTGCGACGCCAGCTTGAAGCGTTTACAAACCGATGTCATCGATCTGTACCAAATTCACTGGCCTGAGCGCCACGTGCCAGCTTTTGGCATGGTGTACTACGACCCGCAAAAAGAAAAATCACGCACACCTATTCAAGAGCAACTTGAAACTCTGGCCACCTTGGTCAAAGCAGGCAAAGTGCGTCACATTGGTTTGTCCAACGAAACCCCTTACGGTGTGCACGAATTTTTGCGCTTGGCCGATGCCAACGGCTTGCCCCGTGTGGCTAGCGTGCAAAACCCATATTGCTTGATCAACCGTACCTTTGAAAACGGTTTGGACGAAACCTGCCATCGCTTGAACGTGTCCTTGCTTGCTTACTCACCTTTGGGTTTTGGTTTGCTCACGGGCAAATACGATGCGAGTGGCACTGAAGGCCCCAACGCGCCTGCGGGTGGCCGCTTGTCCAGCTATGAGTCAGTGCGTCAACAACGCTGGGGTCGCCCAGAAGCGCTGCATGCTGCGCGCCGATACAACGCGCTGGCCAAAGCCAACGGCATGACGCCGACTCAAATGGCTTTGGCTTTTTGCTACACCAAGTGGCAAGTTGCAAGCACCATCATTGGCGTGACATCGCGTCAGCAATTGGACGAAGACCTCAACGCGTGGGGCACCACTTTGTCGCCCGAGGTGTTGGCCGCCATTGACGCCATCCGTTGGGAACTGCGCGACCCTGCGCTTTGAAAGACATCCTCATGTCCATCGATACCACTTTGCTTCTGCTAACAGTTGCGGCCTATCTCATCGGCTCGTTGTCGTTTGCTGTCATCGTCAGTCGCTTCATGGGGCTTGACGACCCGCGCACCTACGGCAGTCAAAACCCCGGCGCCACCAATGTGCTGCGTTCGGGTAACAAAAAAGCCGCAGCTTTGACGCTTTTGTTTGACGCCCTCAAAGGTTACTTTCCGGTGTTGCTCACCAAATGGTATGGCCCTCTATGGGGCTTAGACGATCAAGCCGTGGCGCTCGTTGCATTTGCTGCCTTTGTCGGCCATGTGTGGCCCGTGTTCTTTCGCTTTCAAGGCGGCAAGGGGGTGGCCACTGCGGCTGGTGTGTTGTTTGGCGTTGAGCCATTGCTGGGCTTGGCCACCTTACTCACTTGGTTGACGGTGGCGTTGGTGTTTCGCTATTCCTCTTTGGCCGCGTTGTCAGCCAGCGTGTTGTCGCCTGCCATTTATTTGTTGTGCGGCCAAGTGGGTGAGCATGAGCTGTGGATCACCAGTGGCCCTGAACTGTTGGCCGTGGCTGCCATGAGTGCGATATTGCTTTTGCGCCACAAAGACAACATCTTGCGCTTGGCGGCTGGGCAAGAGTCAAAAATTGGCGCCAAAAAAGAAACGCCGCCTGCAGAGGGCGGCGCTGCATAAGCTGGCATCAGCGTGCATCAGGTGCATCAGGTGCATGCTGATGCATTGAAGGTTTCAATCGCGGAAGTTATTGAACGACAGCGGCAAGTCTGTCATGTCCTTGCGAATCAGCGCCATCGCGGCTTGCAAATCGTCGCGTTTGGCGCCCGTCACGCGAATCGATTCGCCTTGAATGGCGGCTTGCACTTTCAGTTTGCTGTCTTTGATGAGGCGTTGAATTTTCTTCGCCGCTTCGCTCTCAATGCCGTTGCGCACCTTGATCACTTGCTTGACCTTGTCGCCGCCAATTTTTTGCACATCACCCCGGTCCAAAAAGCGCACATCGACTTCGCGCTTGGTCAGTTTGTTGCGCAAAATATCTTCCACTTGCGTGAGTTGAAACTCGGCATCGCCAAACATGGTGATTTCTTTGTCTTTCAACTCAATGGCAGCTGAAGTGCCTTTGAAATCAAAACGGGTGGCAATTTCTTTGGCCGCGTTTTCAACCGCGTTTTTCACTTCCACCAAGTTGGCTTCACAAACAGTGTCAAAAGAGGGCATGGCAATTCGTTTTCTAAATCAAGATGAGACAATTGTCGTATGTTAGTGGAGCGCAACCTTTCTCTTCAACCCTACAACACCTTTGGCATCGCGGCCAAGGCCTTGCAGTTGGT
>JACCDP010440055.1_pt1 | contig 14652 bp, 16 predicted proteins | sample 7445841 | NCBI WGS metagenome assembly JACCDP01 (sample SAMN15323441, study PRJNA562643) | freshwater metagenome | isolation source: river surface water | place: USA:Blue River Watershed | collected 2017-08-17 | reverse complement strand
TATCGCGTCACCCGGATGGCTTCGCCGCCTTGATCCGCCGCTTTCTTCCCCACTGCCCGCCCCGCTCCAATCCAGCCTACAGCACGCGGACTTGTGCCCCAGCAATCCCGCAGCCCCGAAACCTGGCCACCAAAAAGCATACTGGCTACAAACCAGCCAGCGCGGAACGTGAAACCCATCACGCCGCGACTCCACCCGGATGGTGATACGTACCTGAATCATCCGCCACAAAAGCAACTCGCTACGCTCAAACAGTGCTTTTGTGGCTCCATCCACCCGCACAAAAACCCCATGCCCTACCCCGCGCAGCTTGCTCCTTTACTCTCTCCCCAAAACCCACACCCAGCGCTTCGCGGCGACCCGGATTCGTTTGCCTTAAAACTAAAAACAACCAACCCCTGATGGGCGCTTCGCGCTTGATCCGCGGCAGCTTGCTCCTTTACTCTCTCCCCAAAACCCACCCAGCGCTTCGCGGCGACCCTGGAAGTTTACCCAGCTCCGAACAGCAAACCGGCCCCCCCCCGCTTTCCCCTTTCGCTTCGCGGCGACCCTGACACCTGGCACCTGACACCTGACACCTTCCCCACCCTTTCAGAACATCCGTTCCCGCCACATATGGCGGTACTGTTGCACTATACCCCCACCGGTTGACATTCCCACCCATCCGATTTAAACTAATCTCATGGTAACCACCGCATCCCCGGCACTGTTCGACCTCCTCGCCCAAATCCCCCTCGCCGGAATCGTCGTCGCCGTCATCGTCATCTTCCTCCGCTACCTGGAGAAATCGGACGAACGCCAGCGCCAGTTTATCGCCGACCAGCGCAACGAACACGCCCAGGCGCTTGCCGGCATCACCGACGCCATGCACAGCCTGACCACCGAACTCAGCGCCATGCGCCTCGACCACACCGAACACCACACCTACACCGAACAATCCATCCAAACCATGCAGTCCATCATCGGACAGCGCCGCGCGGGTGACACCAGTGCCACCCAAAAAAGGTAATCTCAACGCCCTCAAGCACGGGCTTTACGCCAAACGCTACAGCAAAGACGAGCGCAAAAGCCTGGCCCAAATGGATCCCGCCAGCCTGGCCCAAGAAATCGCCCTCATGCGCGTCACCGCTGATCGGATATTGTCACTCATCGACCAGACCCAGGACGCCGACAGCCTCGTCAAACTCTACAACACCCTGGCCACCAGCATCACCACCCTCAACACCCTCGCCCGCACCCACGCCCTGCTAACTGGCAACTACAGCCCGCTCGAAGACGCGCTTACCGAGGCCCTATTGCACACCGATCCGCACGATGAATAGACTCGCTGCCCGCATCCACACCCTCCTCAACAACCCCGTACTATTTGCCGAACAGGCCGGAGGCATACAACTCCGCCCCTACCAAATCCCCGCCCTCACCGCCATCGTAGAATCCATCCGCAAACGCAAAGGCCTGACCTTCGTCGTCATCTTTCCCCGCCAATCCGGCAAGAACGAAGTCCAGGCCATCCTGTTTTCCTACCTTCTCGCACTCTTCCAGGAATCGGGAGGCGACATCGTTGCCGTCTCACCCACCTACAAACCGCAAACGCTCAACGCCATGCACCGCCTGCACACCCGCCTGCAATCCAACATCCTCACCCGCCCCAGGTGGCGCAAAAGCGGATACATCTACCGCATCAACCAGGCCCGCGTTGTATTCTTCTCCGGCGACAGCAAAGCGAAAGTAGTAGGATCCACCGCCAGCCTGCTACTCTCCATCGACGAAGCCCAGGATGTGGACCCGCAGAAATTTGACAAAGACTTCTCGCCCATGGCCGCCAGCACCAACGCCACCCGCGTTTTTTGGGGCACACGCTGGACAGATAACACCCTCCTCGAACGCGAATACGCCGCCGCGCGTCTCGCCCAGGAACAGGACGGAAAACCCCGCGTCTTCTTCGTCACCGCCGACGATGTATCCCAGGTACTCGAACCCTACCGCCAGTTCGTCGCCGCCGAAATCGCCCGCCTTGGCCGCGAACACCCGCTCGTTAAAACACAATACTTCTGCGAAACGATCACCGCCCAGACAGGGATGTTCCCACCTTCGCGCATCATGCTCATGCGCGGAAAACACGCATCCCAAAGCACACCCGTTCCGGGTGAGTCCTACGCGTTCCTGGTCGATGTGGGAGGCCAGGACGAACACAGCCTCGACCCGGCCCAACTCGACAACCCCGCGCGCGATTCCACCACCCTCACCATCGTGGCCGTCAGCCCCCACACCATCCCCGCGCTCCAAAAACCCACCTACCTCGCAGTCTACCGCCGCATCTGGACAGGCGAAAAACACACCACCGTTTTCGGCCAGATCCGCGCCCTCGCCGAACTATGGCGACCGCAATACGGCATCATCGACGCCACCGGAGTCGGCGAAGGCCTGTACTCTATGCTGGATGGCAGTATGCCCAACCGCTGGACACCCGTCAAATTCAGCGCCCCCGAAAAATCCACCATCGGCTATGGCCTGATCTCCATCATCGAAACTGGCCGCTACCAGGACTACAGCCCCTTCGACGACACGCTCCTCACCCAGCTCGAAAAATGTCGCGCCGAAGTCCGCCCCGGCCCCCAAAAGCTTTTATCCTGGGGCGTGCCTGATGGCATGCGCGACTCGTCCGGCCAATACCTGCACGATGATTTGATCCTATCCCTGGCGCTCGTCGCCGTACTCGACCGGCTGGAATGGTACATCAGCGCCAACACCACCACCATTGAGCCGATCTTTGACCCCATCGGGAGCCGACTATGAGCATCCTGCAATCCATCCTCGACGCCATCCGCCCATCCATCCGCGAACAAATGAGCGTCCATGAAACCGAAAACACCATTACCAGCAGCGCCCGCTATTGGGATGGCTTATTTCGTGACCGTCTTGACTACGACCGTCAGAAAGTGCTCGACGAAGCCTTGCGCGCCTGGCGTCAGAACCCCATCGCCCGCCGCATCATCGAACTCACCACACAGTTTGTTATCGGGGATGGAATCAGCGCCAAATCTACCGACGCCGCCACCCAATCACGTCTGGATGCCTGGTGGAATCGTCCGCTCAACAACCTGCCCCAGCAGCTCCCCGAATGGGCCGATGAACTCTGGCGCACCGGCGACCTATTCATCCTCTGCACCGTTGACGATGCTGGCGTACTCTACGCCCGCCCCATCCCTGCCGAGATGATCACCCACATCGAAACCGCCCCTAACGATGTCCGGCAGGAACTCGCCTACCACACCAGCAACCCCAGCCAACCCCCCTACCCCGCCTACGATTCCAACAACCCAAGCAATTACTTCGTCCTGCATTACGCCCTCAACCGCGCTGCAGGCGCCACCTTCGGCGAAAGCGACCTATCCCCGGTACTCTACTGGATCAAACTTTACAAACAATGGCTTGAAGACCGCGCCCGCCTGAATTACTTCGGCTCCATGTTCTCGTACATCTTGCGCAAGCGATTCACCGCCCCAGGTGAACGCGAAGCCACCGAAGCCCGCTTGCGCGCCAACCAGCCCAAACCTGGCTCCATCCTCATCACTGACGATTCTGAAACGTGGGGCACACTCACGCCCAACCTTGGCGCATTCGACGCCAACCAGGACGGACTCGCCATCAAACGCATGATTGCCGTCGGCGCAGGCATGCCCATGCACTACCTGGCCGAGCCTGAATCGTCCACCCGCACCACCGCCGAAGCAGCCGGAACGCCCACCCACAAACGCCTCGAAGCCCGTCAACTTGTTTTCGTCCAGGCCCTGCACAACCTGGCCTCCATCGCCATGCGCGCCAGCGGAATCGCCAACGCCAAAATAGAAATCATGGCCCCCGACATCTCCGAACGCGACAATGCCGCCCTCAGCATGGCCGCCGGAGCCATCAGCGCCGCCATCATCCCCGCCTATAACGCCGGGCTAATCGACGAGCAGGAATACATGCGCCTCCTCTACCGCATGATGGGCGAAGTCTCACCCGAGAAAATGGACGGGTCCAACAACCGCAAATTGACCGCCAGCGGGCTGGGTTCAGCCGGGCAAAACACGCCCAAGGTCGATAAAGCCACCGGCGAGGTAACCAATGTTCCCGCGTAACAACCTGCCCATGCAAGACCAGGTCGGCGCGCCCTCGCGCCGCACCATCCCCATCAAAAAGAATGGGCAAATCACCCGCTGGGTGACAATTCAAAACGGATGCTGGACCGTACCCATCAACATGAAATTAGCCAGCCCACCCCGCGCCCCACGCGAAGAAGGCATCCGCAACAACAGCGGCGGATTCTTTGGCGCCAGCGAAGCCGACTTCGGCTGTTTCCACAACTCAGACGCCCTAATCGCCTCCGTCTATGGTGGAGACAGCCCCTGGCAACGCTACACCGATGGATGGGACACCCTCACCCCCGAAGAACGCGCCCGCCTGGCCCGCTTGCGCCGCGAAAAAGCCGACCCGCTTGAAATTGCCATGCTCTTCGCAGGCATGATCGCCCTGCCCGTCATCGGAGTAAGCGAGGCGGGCGCCACCCTCGTCCAGCCAATCGCCACAGCCTCACGCTACCGCGACATCGTTGAATTTATCGCATGGAAGCTCGGCCAGGTCACCGGAGAAAACCTGATCCCCGCCACCATCACCGGCGCAGTCATCTACGGCATCACCCACCCAAACACGGACTACTAACCATGGAACAAAAACTACAGCTTGCCCTGTCCCCCACGCCCACCGGCGAATTTGAAATCCTCGCCATCACCGCCGGAATCGGCAACGGCTGGGAATTCAGCGCCGCCGCGCTGCAATCATCCGTGCCCATGTGGGATAAGATCCACTGCTTTCTTGACCACTCCCTCGCCGGGCGCTCCATCCGCGACCTGGCCGGGGTGCTCTATAACCCCCAATGGGACGCACTCGCCCAGGGCATCCGCGCCACACTGCGCCCCCTGGGCCCAGCCGCCGAAGCCCTCAAAGCCTTGGGCGCATCCGCCTTAGAAAATCCCGACCTGCTGCACCAGGTTGGTTTTTCCGCAGACTTGGTTTTTGAACCCGATGGGCGCAAAGTCTCAAAAATCAAACGTGTCATCTCCGTCGATGCCGTCATCAACCCGGCACGCGGAGGCCAATTTATCCGTGTTTTAAACGCCATTCAAGAGAGGTTACCCATGCCAGAAGAAACCACCACCACCACCACCGCCGAACAGGATGCCGTCCGCACGCTCATGGCGGAAGAAATCGAGGCCATCCAGAACGCCAGCACCCAGGCCAAAGCCGCCCACGCCCAGCTTTGTGCCGACCTGCTGTCCAGCGGCCTGGCCGTCAGCAAACTCCCCATACCCATGCAAGAAACCATCCGCAAGCAGTTCCAGGGAAAAACCTTCGCCGCCCAGGAACTCACCACCGCCATCGAGGACGCCCGCACGCTCCTGTCTCAGATCACCGCCAGCCAGGTCGTACAAGGCCCCTCCCGCATCGGCCAAATGTACACCAGCGCCGACCAGATCGAAGCTGCCGTTGATGATATGTTTGGCGTCGAACGCCGCGCCGCGCTCGCCAGCACCCAGGCCGCCCGCCTTACCGGCATCCGCGAACTCTACCTCATGCTTACCGGCGATTATGACCTGCATGGCGGCTACTACCCGGGCCGTCTCCAACTCGCCACCACCGCCGACTTCGCCGGGCTGGTCAAAAACGCCCTCAACAAGAGCGTGGTCAACAACTGGAAGGAATTGGGCAAAGCCGGATACAACTGGTGGGAGAAAATCACCCAGGTCGAACACTTCAACACCCTCAACGACATCACCGGCATCCTCGTCGGCACCGTTGGCAGCCTGCCATCCGTGGCCGAGGGCGCGGAATACACCGAGCTTGCCATTGGCGACAGCCCCGAAACGTCCACCTTCACCAAATACGGTGGATACATCCCGCTCACGCTCGAACTCATCGACCGTGACGAAACCCGCAAACTGCGCGCCTATCCGCGTGAACTGGCCAATGCCGCGCTCCGCAACCTTTCCAGCCTGGTCGCCGCCGCCTTCACCTCCAACAGCGCAGTCGGCCCCACCATGGCCGATGGCGGCGCGCTCTTCAATGCCACCGCCGTCACCACTGCGGGCGGACACGCCAACCTGCTGACCACCGCCCTCGGCACCGACTACACCGCATGGAACGCCGTCGCCCTCGCCATGTACAGCCAGCCCATGCTGGTCAAACAGGCCGTTGGCTACTACGGCACCGGCAAGAAAATGGCCCTCGATCCAAAATACTGCCTGGTTCCACGCGCCCTCACCGCCGCCGCTCAATCCCTGTTCCTACCCCGCTGGGCGTCCATGGTGGATTCCATCGCCAGTGTTGGCGGCCCCACCTACGCCGGAGCCGTCGAAGTCGTCACCGTTCCCGAATGGACAGACGCCACCGATTGGGCAGCCGTCGCAGACCCCAAGCTCATGCCCGGCATCATCGTCGGAGAACGCTTCGGCCTCATGCCCGAAATCTTCATCGCAGGCAACGAAACCGACCCGGCTGTCTTCATGAACGACGAGCACCGCATGAAAGTGCGCCACTTCGTCTCTGTCCTCGTCCAGGATTTCCGCCCCCTGCACAAATCCAACGTTGCCTAATCATCGTGAGGGCAAACCAAGTGTTCGCCCTTCCTAACCCCTAACCCCTAACGTCTAACGTCTAAGGACAAGAAATGATCAACAACACCCACTTCTCGCAATTCATCCCGCCGCAGGTCATCACCGCATCCGCTGGCACGTGGACAATGGCCGTCGCCTCCAACGTCTGGAGCAACAACCGCACCGCCGCCGCCGCCGCCACCACCGTCTGCATCCCCGTGCCCATCCCATCCAACAGCGTTGCGCTCCAGGGCGCAAAACTCCAGAGCATCGAATTCATGTACTCCATCGGCACCGCCGATCTCACAGACTTCGCGTCGCTCAAGCTCTACAAAGACACCCTGCAGCCCAGCGCCGCAAGCGGCAGCGGCACGCTCAACACCGCCGCCGAAGTCACCGGCGTCACCCTCGACGCCGGGCACGACACCGCCGCCGAACGCAAAGCCCAGGACGAACACCGCGCCGTCATCACCCTCACCACCCCCGTCTTCATCGACAACGACGAAACCTACCATGTCGAAGCCGTCATGGACTGCGCTGCCAGTTCCGTTGTCAAAATCTTCGGCGCCATCGCCAACTACACCATGAGGGCATAGCCCAAGCCGAAGATAATAAAGTAACCTGACGCCCTCCTCCTTACGTCAGGGCTTATTGTTATGCCGGGTGATGGCTCCAACCCGTGCCGCTCCCGCGGGCGCATGCCGTCACCCGGCCCCAATCCCAGGGTGAAATTATGCAAAAACTTACGCAATTATTCCAGTCCCGCAAATTCTACGCCGCCCTTATCGGCCTGATCGTCATCAGCCTCCGCAGCCTCGCCCCTACCATCCCGCTAACCGATGACCAGTTGACCATGACTATCAGCCTGCTGATCTCCTACATCATCGGCACCGCACTGGACAGGTGATTCCATGCCCCTCACCATCGCGCAATACCGTGACCGCATCGCGCTCATGCTCGATGACACCAGCCTCACGCGCTACACCGCCAACCAGCTCGACATGGCCGTGCGCCAGGCTCTCACCGAATTCGATGCACACCTGCCAGTCAAGCGCACCTATATCATCGACTCCACCGGCACGCGCGCCATCACACTCCCCGCCGACTTCGCCGCGCTCAACGTCCGCAGCGTAGAACTGGACACCACCACCGACCCTATCCCGCTCAAGTTCCGCGCCGACTACACCGATGAGGGCTGGGAAATCACCACCATCGACCAGGTGATCCCGCTCGGCAATACCATCACCATCACCTACAGCGCCCAAAACACCATTGACGGCCTCGACAGCGCCGCAGGCACAACCATTCCCCTGGCACACACCGAAACAATCGCCATAGGCGCTACCGGCTTCGCCGCCCGCTCTCGCGCCGTCTCGCGCGCCGAAAGCATCAACCTCCAGCCATCCGTCCAGAAACAACTCTCCGACATGGCAAACAGCTACATCATGTCCTTCTACCAGCGCCTGGCCCAAAACCGCGAATCCATCCCCGCCGCCAATTGGGACATGCCCGAGGGCACATTCTAATGCCGCGCACCCTGCCCGCTGGCCTGGCCGACGCCCTGGCATCTGGCTCCTTCGATACCTATATCCGCGCAAAAATCTACTTTGGCGGCAACAACGCCGTCGATCCAGACCCAGCCAACTACACCATCGTCGAAGTCCAGCCCACCTACTACAAACTCGGCCCCATGGATGCGGAAATCCGTTTTGGCCCGCTCACTATCGCCGAAATGGGCGTCCGCCAATACGAATGTCGCAAGTTCAACATCGAACGCGGAGTAATGATTGATGGCTCTCCCGTCACCATCCGCAGTGGGGATTTTTTCGTTAACGAAACCGAATTCCAGGCCGCCGAATTTCGCATCGCCGGGCACATCCTCGCCAACGTCCCCATAGACCTATCCGCCGGATACATCACTTACGATGACGTGATAACCGCAGTCATCAACGAAAACTGCGCAAAAGAAATCTCCTATCACCCGTCAGTCTTCCCGCCCGCCTCGTACCAGTTCTACCCCACCGGGCGCTACTACGCCACCAACAACGCCCAGGCTTTCCCAAACATCCTCCGCCAAAAATACATCGTCTTCCTCTGCGATAACGGCGAAGGCTCCGCCTTCACCAATGGCAAGGTCAAAGTCTTTTACGCCCCCTACCTTGGCTTCAATTTCAGCATCGAAACCAAATTGCAAACCGTCCGCTTCAAACAGGTCCAGCGCACCTTCCTGTGGCGTGACGAATCCAACACCATCCACACCTACGGAGACGACTACTCACCCCTGCACAACCTCGGGTTCCTGGCATCCAGCGCCCTGGCTCCACACCTGCACGACAGCTCCCACGCCTACGGCACATTAGGATACGCCAACACCAGCACCGGCCCGCACTCGCTCGAACTAGCGATGAACCTCACCCTGCAAAGCGGCGACCATGGCTTCTTCTACGCAGACCCGTTCGATCCCGACCTGCCCTACCGAGACGAAATCGAATACCTCTGCCTCGTCACCGAATACTTCAACCCCAAGCACTCCCCCTCCTGGTACATCGTCGTCGAAAACAACCAATATCTCCAAAACACCGAGGGCGGAGCCATGCCCAGCACCATCGAAGCCGCCGCGCCTTATACGCCACTGGTCACCGGGGCTTTTGGCGGAATACTCTCCAGCGCCGACAACAACATCCAGGCCGCCATGGAAACCATCGACGACCACACCCACGATGGGCGCTACCAGGATCGCTCCGGCTTCCCCAACCGCACCGATTCCACCATCAGCTTCAACGACGCCACCCGCGTCTTCACCCTGGCCCCCACATCCACCAGCTTCAGCGCATTCACCCAGGGCAATCAGTGGACCTTCACCACGCCCCAAACCGTCACCATTCCCAACACAGTCGGCTTGCACTTTATCTACATCAGCACCAGTGGCGTGTTGACCACATCCACCAGCCCCTGGGACATCACCGGCTACGCCGCCCCCGTTGCCCTGGCCTACTGGAACGGCAGCGCCGGGGCAATCGGTGACGAGCGCCACAGCGCCGACCGCAACCGCGAATTGCACGAATGGGCCCACTCCACCATCGGCGCGCGTTACGAAAGCGGCCTCGCTTGCACATTCACCAACACCACCTTCAGCGCCGCCACCGGAACCATCTTCGACGAAGATATAAAATTCAGCCTGGCCGCCCAAACTACCTGCAAACTCTGGTATCGCAACGGCAGCGCCATGACCTTCGAGAGCGCCATCACGGCCCCTTACAAAGCCATCGCCGGCGCATTGCAATACGACAACGCCGGAACCCTCACCCCTGCCAACACCGGCCGCTACGTCAACTCATTCGTCTACGCCACCCACGACATCACCCACCCCATCTATATCGTAGTCGGCCAGGCCCAGCACACCACCCTCAGCGCCGCGCGCAGCGAAGCCGAGCCAACATTCCCGAACATATCCACCCGCGAATGGAAATTGCTCTATCGCGTCATCTACCAGAACGCCGCAGGTACACCCACCTACATCGAAGCCAGCGACTACCGCACTGTATCCAGCCTGCCCGGCGGATCCGTCGCCACCCTGCCCGCCGCCAGCGTCACCGTCACACCCGCCGGGACAATCTCATCCACCAACGCCCAGGCCGCCCTCGAAGAACTCGACAGCGAAAAACAGCCGCTTGATTCTGACCTAACCGCGATCGCAGCACTCTCGCCCACGAACGATGACATCATCCAGCGCAAAACCGGCGCTTGGACAAATCGCACGATGGCGCAGCTGGCAGCCGATCTCACCACCCTGGCCCCGCTTGCCTCGCCCGCGTTTACCGGCAACCCGACCGCCCCGACTGCGGCGGCAAGCGATAATGATACGAGCATTGCCACAACCGCTTTCGTCATGGCCCAGCGCGGCGACATCCCCAGCGGGAGCACCCTGCCAGCCAGCCCGCTGGCAAACCAGTTGTTTGTCCACACGCCAACCGGGCGGCGGGTGCTGATGATTTACACTGGTTCGGTCTGGTATCCCGTTTATTCGTTTGGCGCGATGACGACCTACGTGGACGGCACGAGCGGCACGGATGCAGCTGATAAAGGTTACGGCACGGGCGCGAATGCTTACAAAACGCTCTCGTATATGTGGACGCAGATACCAAGCACGTTCGGCGGAAATGTAACTGTGAACGTTGCGGCGGGCACGTACGCGGAGACGTTGACGTGCGGCGGGAAAACGCCGGGCGGGGCATACGCTATTACCCTGACGGGTGCACTCGCCACGTCTGATTCGGGCACTGTCGGGGTAGGGGTACAAGGCACTGGCGCGACGCCAGGTAGCATCCAGGATGTTAGCAAAACCTGGCCGGTCAACGGCTACGTTGGATATTTTGCGTATTCAGTAAATGGCGGATACCGGGTGATTACATCTAACACGGTTGATACACTGACTATCGACGGAACCTTTGCAGCTGTACCTAGCGGGGCGTACTCCATCGTAGCGCCGTCCGTAATCATAGATGGCGGCGCGGCGCGCAGTACATGCGTCACTATCAATTCTAAGCAGGAAGTTTATTTCCAGTTTATGCGTTTCACGAATTCAACTAGCATAGACGTGAGTGCCACTGCGTCCAAAAATATCGTCGTTGTATTCAGCTATTGCCAGTTTGCCCCTGCAAACGGGAAAATACCTATCCAGGTTAATAACGGCGCGACCACATTTTCGTACTGCGATTTTGCCAATAATGGCGGGTACGCCGTATCGTTAGGCGTGGGCCGACACGACTTTACAGCCTGTAATTTCCACCAGGTAACTGGGACAAAATCGGGATTTGGCATCATACTTACGGGTGGGAACGCTGGGATAAGTGGAGGATGCAATATCTCTAATTTTGCGTATGGCATTTACGCACAGCTAAACGCCGGATTGGATATGTATCAGGCTATTAGCACTGGTTATCATCAGGTGCACGATAATACGGTTGGTATCTCTGCTATCTATGGCGGCCAAATCATAAACACAACCAACAACATCTACAGTGGCAACACGACCAACACAAGCGCGTCTGCTGCCAGTTACGCATACATCGGTTAGGGAGATTATGGACATCATTACCCCATCTGTCACCATTCGCGGCACGCTCGATGCCGCGGGAGCCATCATCCTGGCGCTCTGCGACCACGGCACGCCAGACAACCCGCGCACGCCAGGCGAGCCGGAAAAGTGGGCGGCTATCAGGCGGGTGCGCGGGGAATTGCTATCATCCACAGACTGGACGCAGCTTCCCGACAGCCCGCTGACGGACGACCAGCGGGCCGAGTGGGCAGTCTACCGGCAGGCCCTGCGCGACCTGCCCGGAGCGGCAGAAACGCCCGAGAGCGTCATCTTCCCCACCCAACCCTGATCTCCCATCCCCCGAATCGAAACCGCCCCGGCACAACCGGGGCGGTTTGGTTATTCTTGAAACGCCAGGCCAATCCCCACATTGCCCAGGATCAACCCATACTGCCTAACACTTGGGGCAAACAACACCCCGACCAGACACCAACCTGATGGCAGGAATACACCAACTGCATACCCTACCCACTCATCCACACACGCATTAGATTCGACGAAGAAACTCATAGGAACGTCCCGCACTTCGTACAGTGGACAAGCTCCTCGACCTTGATCTCCCCGCACCCAGGGCAGCGCACCGGCTTCGCCGGTTCTGGCTTACGCACCGGACACTCCAGCACCACCCCCACATTGGCCCGGCAGATAAACTCATCCACACACGACGCGCACAAACTCACCTGCACAGATACGACTCTCGCGCCCATCCGTCCTCCAATCTCGCCCAGCCATCGTACACTTCGTAAACTTCCACCCGCTGGCCTGCCAGCAACCAGGCCACCGCCTCCCCATCTACCGCCGGGGAAAGACGCACGTTCAACGTCCAGCACCTGCACACATGCCGCACATCCACCGGCACAACTGACGCTGCCGGCCTAACCGTAGGCGTAACGCCCACGGTCGGGCTAGATGCGACCACCACAGGGCTGGGTGATAACGCCACCGCCGCGGACGGCGTAGGCACCGCCGCCAGCCCGCTGCACCCCGCCAGCGCCAGCCCCAGGGCGAAGATCAACACCGCCCGCCTCATTTCCCACCCCCAAACATATCCGCTTGCATTGCCGCCAGCACCGCCGACTCTCGCGCCAGCACAGAATCAGCCATCCGCGCCAACACCTTCTCTTGTGCCTTGCTTTCCTTCAGCACCGACATCGACCGCGTATCAAAATACTCGCGCTGCAACCGCAAGACCTTCTTCACCTGCCGCGCCAGGTCAGAAGCCGTCACAGCCCCCACCCGTTCACCAGCGTATGTCGAGTTATCTTCAGCCATTTTGCGCCTCCTCTTTCAATCTCGTCTGACCAGCTTCATACCCACGCACATATGCCGCGTGGCACTTCTCGCACCGGCACGCCAGCGCCCAAGCGCCATCAATACCGTCAAAATAACCATCCTCATTCCCAGCCTTTTCGGCTTCGAGGATCAAATCTTCGTGCTCGTCCATGCAAACCTCACTCTCATTTGATTATAAAAACTTTTTAATTAGTCGTCTTAGTAGGGGGGTGTGTACATGTGTACAACTTCCAAGCATCCCCCATATATAGGGGATACCCCACGCAAAACGCCAGAAAAACCAAGATATAGACCAAAGTTGTACACAGGGCAGGCTGTGTACAACTCGGAACAACTACCGCGATTTTGTGTACAACTTCACCGCCTCGCGCTTGCCTGTGTACAATGTGGATAACTGCGCAGGTTGTACACAGGGCATGTGTACAACTTCGGGCAGCTCCGCCCACTGGCTCTGGAAATCCTGCCAACCAGCATCAGACCAATACCACCACAGCAGGGCAGCAGCCTCCATGCCCAGCCCGCCCGCCACCCGGTACACCTGCCGCCACTCATCCACAGAGAAATCGCAGAAATTCCCATACACATTCAACTGCGGCCTTGGCAGTGTTTCCACCGCATTGGCAACCAATGTCATCTTCTTTGCACCAAGCGCCAGGGCATACTGACGACACTGGTAATGATACGCATAATTATCAGCCCGCACTTGCTGGTAGTCCACTTCGTTACTCGTTACTTTCCGTGGCATGTGACGCCTCCATGATGACATCAGCCTTACGCGCCTCGTACTCCGCTTGTCGGTGCGCCGGAGAACAATACTCACGCTTTCGGAATCGCCCCGGCTCAATCACCTTCCCGCAATTGCGATACTTACAATGCTTCTTTGCGAAAGGGTACAGCGGGCGCAGCGCCCTCACCCTTATCGTCATCCCGTTTAAATGGCGTCAGCAGACTGTCATCCTGTGTCAGCGCTGGAGCAGGAACCCCCGCATTGGCGTCATCCTGCCCTGATGGACTGACACGCCCCTCAATCACCACCGGCGCAACCGGGATACCCAACCGCACCAGGATGTCATCCCGATACCGTGCCGCAATAACAGCACCCAGCGCCGCCAACTGCGCCTGATTGCTTTCCCGCGCCTGACGCCTGGCATCCGCCAGCACCTCATCCAGGTCTGACCGCTGTTCAATCTCATCCAGCACTTCGGGATCCGTCAGGTGATGCGCATAAACGCCGATGATATTGCAGGCCGTTAGTCCAATAAACAGGTACACCAGCCACTGCCCATACTGCGCCCCCACGCTGATAAAATCCTGCCCCGCCATAATCGTCTCCAGCGAAACCAGGGCCAGCGTTCCAGCCAGCGCCAGCAGGAAGTTCAACGCCGCCGCCGCCCTCTGTACGAAGCCCTTGGCCTTGAACGCGAATACGAGCATCCAAACCAAGGCGGCCACGTCCGCCATGGCAACGCCCCAAAGTGGCTTGATGGCATCATTCGGGAAAATCCGCGCCACCGCCGAGTACGAAAGCGAAATCATCAGACCAAACGCCACCAGGGCGAAGATCAGGAACAAAATACTTGCAGCCGTGCTCATAACCTTCTTCATTACCGGACTCCTTTTTTGTGT
>JACCDP011202085.1_pt1 | contig 14653 bp, 23 predicted proteins | sample 7445841 | NCBI WGS metagenome assembly JACCDP01 (sample SAMN15323441, study PRJNA562643) | freshwater metagenome | isolation source: river surface water | place: USA:Blue River Watershed | collected 2017-08-17 | reverse complement strand
GCCCCGGCAATTTCAGCCCGGGAACCCTACCCGTTTAGATTTGCTCGACTACGCCCAAGTAAGACAGCCGGCACCGGCACCCGCAAAACAGCAGCCCGGGGGCTTGATCTTAGGGGGCTTAGCTTTATTGTTAATTTTATCACTCAAAAAATAGCATTCTATGGCAACCACAAGCAAGGCGCGGAAATACAAAAAAGTTTCCTGCCACAAAACCAAAACGACCGCAAAGTCTGAGGCTTCAAAAATGAGGGCTTCCGGCAAAACGGCGCGCGTTCAAAAAACCGCTGCGGGCGTTTATTGCATCTATTCAGCCGGCGCGCGCAAGGTCGGTAAAATCAAACGAACCGGACAGAAAATCGCCGGTATGAGAAAACGTAAATAAATTCAATATGTGTAACTCTTGCAGACTTTCAAAAGTAGGAAAAATGACAGGTAAAAAAATTAATCTCAGAACTGGCGCAACCATTGCAGCCGGTACGTTTGCGTCCGCAATTGCGGCTCAGCAAATACAGAAAGCTATTCCGGCGGCCTCAGGGGCTTATGGAGCGGCGGCTATTCAGTTGGGGCTGGGCTTGTTGACGCCGACCCTTATCAAGGGCGAAACAGGCAAAAATCTTGCTACCGGTATGGTGGTAGGGGGTATTTTGTCAGTATTTGCCGGCCTTACAAGTATGAGCAGAACCGCCGGTTTGCTGAAAAGCACAGGCAGTACCTATTTGCCTAACGTTTCGGGCGTAGGGGCTTACAATGCTACGAGCGTGACTAATGAGAAGGTAAAAATGAAAATGAATTAATCTAAAAAACATTGAAAATGAATAACGTATATTTCACGCCCGACACGCAAAGGGCGAATTATAGCCGTTTCCGTGACCTATTAATCAGAGAAGCAGGGGAAGAGTTTATCATTAACCCTCAGACCCTACGCCTGGAGGCAGCGCTTTCGGCAACCCGTTCGAATTATTCGCTTGATCTTTTCGAGAACCGGGGTAGTGACCGCCCCCTGGAGCAAAAGTTGAACCGTAACGACTTGTTTTTCTTGACGCATATCGCAATGGGCGTGGCTCAGGCAAACCCAACGGCGGGACACTATGCAAATTTCCCGGTTTACCACCACGGCGACCAAAACGTATTTATCGGAAACGACAGCGGCGGAAACCCGCAATCTTTGGAGGCGTACTGTTTGGAAACTTTGTGGAACTCGAAACTGACTATTAAGACCTCCCCGGTCGAGCGTCTTAAGGACTTTTTGACCAATAATTTTAGATATGTGCCTGAAAATGTGGCAAATACGACAAGCAAAACAACCGGACAGTATGGCCCGACAATGGAGCAACGCGGTTTCTATGCTGTACAGCCTAACATTATTATTGACGGTTACGATAACAATACTTTGGAACTTGACCTGGGCGCCGGAGCGCTTACTAACATTGCGGGCGGTATTAACGCCTCAAATGTAGCGGTGAACACGCGCAACGTACTGGTTTTCTTCCTACATGGTTTTGTAGCAATAAACGGCGCCCGCAAGGTGGGGCAATATACCGGTAATTAAGCCCCGCGCCACCCCCTGGGGGGTGTAAAAACCCCCCGTATTTTTAACGCAAAAAACAAAGGCAATGAATTTGCAATTAGTTGAGAAGTACGGCGATCGCATTAGCAGCCACAGCGTTGAGGTTAGAGTTGACCAAACAAGCCCCCGGACGTTTTACCTCCCGGATGATAGCATTCTGAGGGGTAAACAAATTTTGGAAGTGTTCACCCGGGATAACCCCAATGATAACATTGTAAGCCCGACTGGCCGCAATATGATTAATGACACCATTTTGGATAATTCCTATTTGACCCTCGTTTGCGGAAATAAAAGGTTCTGGGATGACCACCCGTTAACAGACCTTGTAAGCGAACGCAACGACGGTTTGCACCGACAACTCTACGCACCCAACTTCAACCCCTCTAAAAGCAGCATTACAGTTGCTGGCTCAACAGCACTAACCGCAGGGGAAAGTTTCTTACTTCACTTTACATACATAGACTAATGAGGCAGCCAAACGTGGACAATTTCGCGCTAATTAAGGACTGGTTTGTCAGAACCTATGAGGCCAAACAAAAGGACGGTATCGCCAAAATTTTGTTATACGACGGCCACGTTTTGAATGCCACAAAATTGAGCGAAATACTATCCTACGGCTCAGCGGACGCAGAGGCCGGGGAATTTGACCCACAAAGCGCGGAGGACGCCTGGGAAATACTTTTTGAGGATTGGGCGTATCACTTGCGGGAATTTCCTAAAAAATTCACTCTTTCCATAGGCAAACCAGACGGGGGCGCTCCCAAAAAAATGAGGGTAACGGTAGTGACCCCGGACGCACAAGCGGGGGAACTCTACCAGGCGCCTCCTCAGGTTTTCGGAATGAATGCAAGGTCGTTTAATCCGGCAGCGGACGCAGCCCTTCATTTCGACTTGCTGAAAACCAAGTGGGAAAAAGAGCAATTGCAGGAAGCGCTAAACGCGCCGCGCTCAGATACGCGGGTAGGGAGGTTGTTGGACAATTTGATTGAAACAATAAGCCAGCCCGAAGTAACCAACGCGCTGATTTCCGGCCTTATGGGCTTTTTGAATAAGCGCCCAGCGGCAAGTGTAGCCAGCGCCGGGTTTGCGGCGCCTGAGCAAGTACAGCAGCAACAAAAAGAGGTAGGATTTAGGGCGAAGTTTGCCGATTATGGGGAAATTGTCAAAGAAAACCTATTCGGGAATGAGCGCTTAGTTTTTCAGGTAATGGATAACCTGGTACAAATTATGAGCGACCCGGACAAGGTAAACAAGCTAATTACCTATGTGGCCGAACTAAACGCCGTGGACAGCACAAAGGACAATTTTTATAACGACTAAAACCCCCGGGAATGGCACTATACGAGATTACATTTAGGGCAATTGAAAGCATAACCTCAGCTAAAAGGATAGGTTTGCGCGCACACGGTTTTGTGTTTCAAAACCTGGGCGACCGGGACGCTTACATAAATTCATTTACTATACCGGCAAATTCTACCTTTCAGTTGGCAGCGCCCGACCGCTCAGGAGTTATTCTGATTGACGCGAACGTGACCTTTGCGGCCGGCGGCTCCCCTTTGCTGCAAATTGGGGAATTAACCATAGATGAGCCGGAATTTGCTAATTACGTTGAAAAATAGGTAAAATGATAAACTCGTTCAAAAGCCCGGTTTTAACCGGTGCAACCGTAAACATAACCCCGGCGACCGACACCGAGGGTACCCTGGTGACGGGTGAAACCAATACCGGCACTACAACGATACCGGCGGGCGCCCTTTGGGTGAAAATAGAGAACGCCGGCTTAGTAGTATCCGGGGATAGCCCGGGAAGCATAACCGTTAACGGCGCAACCTGGACACCGGGAAGGAATGAACAAATTTACGCAATTTATGACCCAGCAGAAAATGATTACATACACTTACCCGAGATCATTATTGTTACAAGCGGCGCTCGCGTTCGGTATAGCTATTTCGGCTAATGCTCAGGCGAAAATAAAAGCCGACCCGGTGACCTGGGGGGATAGCTGCCTGGTATTGTTTACCATAGTTACCCCGGACACCACCCGGGTTTTATTCTACAAAAATTTACAGGGGCAAACCGTCACACCCCCCGCCGGCGCCGTTCGGTTCGGCAATTGTACGGTTTACGTCCCGGATTTTTGCTTAATTGAAAAACTCAAAAACCATGCTTAAGCGTTTAGCGTTTTTTTTTGCCCTTTCCCCCCTGAGCGCGTTCGCTCAGGTGCAATTTGACATTGTAAGCGTTCCGGTATGCTGGAATGACAGCAGCCTCATAAAATATACATACGTAACGACCTCTGGCGCTTACCTCGACCTGGGTTACTTTAGCCCCTCAGGCGCCCCCGTAACCGTTTCGGGTGGAACTGTAAAAACAGGGTTTTGTGTGCCGTCGGATTCCCTTTCGATTGATAGCACAGGCAGAACGTTTACTTTAAATATAGGCGACCAGTCGGTAAGTTGGAATGCAGGCGCGGAATATTACGCGCAATTATTGGACGTGGACACAGTAGGCGTGGACACTAACTATATCGCAAAATATAGTCCGTCCGCTGGTGGATGGAAAATGCACGACAATAATTTGGACGGTTTGACGGATGCAATTAAAAATACAATAACGGGAAATGTATTTGCGGGATTTATAAATATATCGGATTCAACGTTACAAGCAGGCGCAATACAAAATACAAGTTTTGGGAATGGCTTAAGAAGATTAAGAACGGGATTTAACAATACAACTTTGGGTTTTACTGTATTACCGAATTTAAGATCAGGTCACGACGATATTTCGATAGGATTTTTTACAAATAATTTAGATACATCGGGTTATGAAACAGTCACTATTGGTAATTTAATAAATTCGATAACTTCTTATAACCCTGATTCACTTGGCAAAGGAAGGCTTGTTAGGGACGTTATCATAGGGCACGGCGCAGATCCTTTAAATAAAATTTCAACAGACGAAATTGTTATCGGTGCATACGCGGTCGGCAAAGGCGATAGCACAGTAACTTTGGGTCTGCCATTCTACAAATACACCTACCTAAACGGAAACCTTAATCTAAACGGTTATGGTGCCGGAAACAAGCTACCAGGGTTAATCGCTAAAACAGGATCGCCTTACCTTGCTTTGCTGGCAACGGACGGCACAATTACCGAAATACACAGGGATAGCGTTGGCGGTGGGGGTTCAACAACCTTAGGCGGGTTAACGGACGTAACCCTTACAAGTCCGCAAACAGGCGAAGTTTTGATATACAACGGGACAGACTGGGTAAACGATACCGTTGTGAACACCCTAACGGCTACAAACGGGGTACGCAATGCAGGAAGTTTAGCAAGTCCTGAAATTAGGCTGGGGGGATCGTTACTTGAAAATACTACCATAACCGGCTCGGGGACTTATTCCCTTACAATAGACAACCCCAGCGGGTTTAGTGCTGTAAACGCGGATTTATTCGAACTCGAAGCGGAAAGCGCAACAAGGCGGAACAGGGTTGCGGCTTCGCAATTCAGTACGGTATTTATGGAAAGCAGGAGTTTGACGGGTACTGAAGCCGGAGGCGTAATTTCCGCCAGCCCAGATCGGATACGTTTAATCCACTCTAATAATACTAATACATTTACTCGAATTGATATAGATACAAACGCAATATCTTTAGTTACCCCTAACGTTCGCACCAATACAGCAACGGCCGGACAAGTGCTAAAACTTGTTAATGCCACCACCGGGGAGGTGGAATTTGCAGCAGACTCAACCGGTGGTGGCGGGTTCACCCTTCCCACGGATTCCATTACATTTAACGACAATTCCCTGGACGCGGTTGCCGGTAAGTTGCAACGCGATGACAACGTCGGAACCCTGGTATATGGTTCACCGACAGGGGTGCCGTTGCGGTTTGCCGGCACCGTTGGGTGGTATGTAAAAAATCAAACAGGCGCACAAATTGATAAAGGAACGGTAGTGAGGGCGGCGGGAACGGTTGGGAATAGCGATCAAATACTTATTGACAAAATGATTGCGGACGGCTCAGTTGAAGCGAAGTTCACCCTGGGTATAACAGCTGAGGATATAGCGAACGGTGCTGATGGCTGGGTTTTTAGTCACGGAAAAATCAAACCCCTGGATTTGTCGGCTTACAATCAAAGCACGGTTTTATATGTTTCTACCACGGTACCGGGCGGGTTAACAGACACGCTTCCGGTTGCCCCTAATTTGGTGCTGCCTATCGGCTTTGTGGTAGATAGCACGGCCAACGGCACGTTGGCGGTTCGCTTAGGATTGCAGTCAACTGTTTCTGCCAGCAACGGTTTGACGGCAACCGTAACCGCAGACAATACGGAAACGAAGTTAGGGGGGGACTTGACGCAATTTACCGAAATTGACGGATCCAATACTTACGGAATCCGTTTTGATTCCCTGGGTTCGTTTTCAGCATTTAGCAGGGGTGATACACGATTGCGATCTGATTCAACAACCTGGGGTGTAATTTCAAATTTGTGGTTCGACGACCTAAACGGTTTGTTGCTTGAAACCTATTCCAGCAGCAGCCTATCAAATACACAGTTATTTTTCCCGCGCACAGGTCAAGCAAGGTTTAGACAACAAAGGAATTACAACGGGACGAATTACGACAATATTTTTCAAATACACGAAGGAACGACGACAATTTCGGCACTTAATGTTGATAGTTCCAACTACACAGAATTAAGGTTCACCCCTGAAAAGATTTTTTTGGATGCAAACACAGTTGGTAGTGATGGCTGGGTTGTGACCTTAATAGATAGCACAACAAAGGAAATTGACTATCGCCCCTTAAACGGGATCGAGCAGGACACAGCAGCAGCGATTGATTTTGAAAATTTGCCCAACAAAATTTATCAGTTTGATTTTACTGGGAAAATATCCGCAACAGTCAGTTTTTCCAACGTCAAAACAGCAGCGGTTTATGTTATTCACGTGCTAAATAGCAATGCAGGGGATATAATTAATTGGCCTGCAAATTGCAAAACCGAAACAGGCGCAACGTTAACCAGCACTACCTTAGCGGGTGCCGGACGGATTTTTACCATGTATTACGACGGTTTGTATTACTATATAAAATAGAGCTATGAAAATTTTTCAATTTATCAGATTCTTGAAGGCAGTAATTAACACAATATTTGGAAGGGGTGCAATTTTGTTGCTTCCAGTCCTGCCAGCCGTTGCAAGTTGCCAGCATTCCGCATTTTTCAATGCAGGGGATCCGCTTTTATTGGACGAAGTACCAGGCGCAAAAGCTGCATTTAGCGTTCGGCAATTATCCAGCACGTACACAGGTAGTGCTGTTGAAGTTCGCAGAGCCAGCGATAACGCGACGCAAAATATAGGGTTTTATGGTGGGGAAATTGATCTGGCTGCATTAACCAGCTTTTGCAATGGAACCAACTGTTTTGTCAAAACTTGGTACGACCAATCGGGAAACGGGAACAATGCAACGCAAACCACAGCAGCAAACCAGCCGAAAATTTGGGATTCCAGCACAGGGGTTGTTTTGGAAAACGGGAAACCCGCTATCCAATTTGACGGTACGAACGATGCTTTTTATTTCTTAACACCAACGGGTTTGCTGGGGAACGATGAAAAAACCATTGCAGCTGTTTTTAGGGGTTTGGTGGATACCTTACAAAGCCAGTTGGATATTGGAAGCCGTGTACTTTTTGGCGGAGTAGATAATATTTCAAAAGGTTATGGGTTTGATGTAAACACAGGAAATTTATTTCGTTATTACCATACTGGGATAGGAAATTACGTTGGCGGTTACTTGCCTTCGCAAACACAATATTTAGGTATCGCTTTTGTGGATGCAAACGGCACAAATCCTGAATTATACGCAAATGGAACATTGAAATTTAGCAATAACACCTTAGGTCAATTAATTGCACCTTATTTGGAATTACCAAACGGTTATACAAGCATAGGTAATACAGGCGGGCAATTTGCAGATGGAAGGTTTCAGGAAGTAATTTTTTATACGGACAACAAAACCGCCAACCGCCTGGCAATCGAAACCAACGTGAACAATTTTTTTTCGATATACTAACCTGGAAAATGAAGGTCAAAAAAGGAAAGCACGTTTTTAAGCCGCTCAGAACCCGGCTGTATGTAAACCCCCGAACCCTTTTTATAGGTGCAATTTTCGGCCAGGAGGCGGTTTACGACCACAACACCCCCGACCAGCAAGACTGGAATAAGGGGGGCGGGCTTTCCTTCAACCTGTTTACAAACCACCGGCGATCGGCTATGTACGGCTGGAGGTGGAACCCTAAAACAACCCGTTTTGAGTTTACCGACTATATTCACGACGGCCGGCAAATTGTCAAAGAAACGCAAATTTTCAGCGTTCACCCGGGCGAACCCCTGAGCGTTTTTATATACTTCAAGAAGGGGTTAATTTTCTACAAATTCAGGTCAAACGACAGAAGTTTAAGCTATTTTGTACCCGTAAAATTCAAACCCGGGTTTTTAGGCAGAAGGATAGGCGCCTGGTTCGGCGGCAACCTACCGGCGCCCCGAAATTTAGAGTTTACAGAATATCAAAATCAAATACAATGAGAAACCTATACCTCCCCCTTATTATCCTTTTCACCGGTTGCGCAAAGCAGCAACCCGCTCAGGACTTCGCCCCGGAAATAGCCGAAATAGATACCCGCCTGGAAAAGGTGGAGGCGCTATCGGACACCATGTTTCTAAATTACACCTGGCTTACCGGTTCCAACAAAAGTTTGGCCGTACAAATTCGGGACGCAATTAACCGGGCAAACAGCGGCGCCGTACAAGCCCAGGAGGCTAAAAAAATCGCGGGGGACGCGTGGCACACGGCACGTGGTGCGGATGCAACGGCTCAGGACGCCCAGGCGGGGGCGGAAATAGCCAAAACCCAATACGAACAATTAAGGATAGGTTTTTCAGGCTTAGCCGGGCAAACCATAGCCCTAAAAAAGGACATGGAGGCTAAATTTGGACAAGTAAGCGAAATAAGCCGTCAAAACGCTATTTTAAGCGCTATGGTGGAAAGTTTTTCCGCTCAGCTATCAGAACAAGCCAGGGCGTCCGATAGCCTCAGGAACGAACTAAAAAGCCTAAAAACAGCTTTGAAAAATTGTGCATTCACAAAGAATTGCGTAAAATGATTTATCGGATGACCTGGACAGACCTGCTAAACACCGGCGGGGTAGTTGTTTTAATTACCACGGCCGGAAACTTGATCGCAAAGCAAATAGAGCGCCGTACAAGGTACAAGGACGCCGTACTTAAGGTATCCGACCTGTACGATGTTTTTAACCGCGTAATTGATGACAGCTCAGCCAACCGAATTTTGATCATGAAAGGCTCAAACGGGGGTAGCCGACCCACTATCGGCTCAAATCTCTATGTTTCTGTTTTGCATGAAGCCAGCACAAAGGGGATTGAGCAAATAAAACCCTTGTACCAGAATATACATATAGACGACAGTTATATCAAGCTCCTGCAAAAAATCATTGAAAAGCGGGAAATCGCTATACCGGTATCAGACTTCCCCCCGGGTTCGTTCCTGAGGCTTACTTACGACAAGGAGGGGCTTAAACACGCTTACTTTTTTGAGGTCAAAGGAACTGGAAATAACTATTATTTCGGTAGCTTTAGCACTACAAACCCGGAAGGTTTTACTGACAACGACCGGTTGACTTTCCGGCTATCTATTGACAGAATTAAGAAAATATTTGAACATGAAAAATAAAGAAACTTTGCTTTTAATCGGCGGCGCCGTTTTGCTTTTATACCTGCTCAGGAAGGCGCCCCGCCTGGGTTCGCTTGAAAGGGGGATTTATACCCGCCAGGCTATTGACAAGCGCCCCGGGTGCCATTACGGGGAAATTGCTAACTATGTAAGGCGCGCCGTATGAAACAGGACAATATCATTTTAGGACTTGGCGCCCTTGCGTTATTTACCCTGCTGAGCCGCAAAACAACAAGCGCCCCGGTGGTAACTAACGGCAAATTCCCGAACCCCTCAGGGCGTTCCCGGGGGCTTAGGAATAACAACCCGGGCAATATCAAGGAAACGGCGACCAACTGGCAGGGGCAAATAAAGCCCTCAGCCGACCCGCCCTTTGCGCAATTCAGCGACCCCGTATGGGGGGCGCGCGCAATGATCATTTTAGTAAAAAGAACCTACCGGGGTTACGGCTTAAACACTATTCGGGCAATCATTACAAGGTATGCACCCCCGAACGAAAACGATACCGAGGCGTACATTAGCGCGGTGGTAGGAAAAACCGGCTTAAGTGCTAACCGGGTGCTATCTACTGAAGATGATTACAAACGGGTAATCCAGGCGATGGCTTCGGTGGAAAACGGTGTACCGGTAAACGCGGCACTTCCCGACACTTTGTATTTTGAAGCACAAAATTTAATATGACATGAAAAAACAAGAAAAGACATTGCTATACATAGCCGCCGGGCTGGCGGGGGTGTATCTGATAACGAGAAGCCAAAGGCAGCAACAAACGCCGCCCATATTACCGCCGGCTCAGCCTCAGCCGAATGTTTGGGGGGCTATCGGCACAGGACTTCAGGCACTTTTTGGGTATTTAGGAACCCGCCCGCCCCGTACCGGCGCCCTGGGGTTTGAAAATGCAAGTGAACGCGCCGTAACCGACTACAAAATACCTGCTGAAAATGAGGAAACGGAAATCATTAAATGGAACTAAAAAACGTAAGAAAATGACAAAAACAGGATTAATGCCCGAAACCACCGACATACTGGAGCTGGCCAAAGCGCTGATTGAGGGCTATAAAAAAGCCAAAGCGGACGGCACCATAAATATTATGGACGTTCAGCACCTTGTTGCCCCGGCGCTTAAAATACCGGCGGCCTTTGAAGGCCTGCAAAACGTCCCGGCTGAGTGGGCGAACATGGGCGAGGCTCAGATCGAACAAGTTTTAGGGTACGTCAAAGAACAAGTAAATAACCCGGAAATTGTCCGCCTTGTTTACCACTTGATTGGCGCCGGCGCGGCTGTAAACGCAATTTTGAGAAAAGACGTTGTTTCATAAAATTTGGGATTCGTACCGCCGGCCACCCAAAAGAGGGAGGCCGGTTTTTCCCTGTAAAAAAAATACAATATGAACCCATTGCTATTAATTGGCGCCGGTGTACTGGTATGGTATTTGTTGAAAGGAAGCGCTGGCCGCGCCTTAAGTCCCGGCGACCTTTTAGGGTACAATCAAAGGGTGCAAATTGAGTTAATAGGTGTACGGGGAAGCAACGCCGTACTGAGGTTCACCCTTAAGCCTGAGGGCGGGAAGTTCAAAAACAACCGGCTGGCAGGAACCCTATACCTGGGCGAAAATCGGCTGGCGGACTTTAGAAACCCCCGAAATTTTACGGTAAATAACACCGCTCAAAGCATAGAAGAAAACATACTCATTCCAGCGCAATACACTCAGCTAATGGAAACTAACGAATTTTGGGGGCAAGTACGTGCCGTCGGCAATTTTGAAGCCCGGGACGGGGAAAGGGTCAATTTTGAGAACCCTATTTTACCCGACCAAAGGATTTATCCTACCCCTGAGTTTAGTATAGACTTCGCTAAAATATTTGCAACGGGAGCGCCTTAGTTGTATCTTAGCGACCGAAACAACACCCAATTTATGAAAACCCCAATATCTTATTACGGCGGCAAACAGGTAATGCTGAGCCATATTTTGCCGCTTATACCCCCCCACAAAATATACGTCGAGCCTTTTTTTGGCGGCGGCGCCGTTTTCTTTGCAAAACCCCCGGCGAAAACCAGCGTTATAAACGACACAAATGACTGGGCAATAAATTTTTACAAGGAATGCAAAACCAATTTTGAGCCTTTGCAGGAAATGATACAAACTACTTTGCACTCAGAAACCCTGCACAAAAAGGCTGCCGAAATACTCAAAACCCGCTCAGGAACGCCCACCGAACAAGCCTGGGCATTTTGGGTGCAAACCAATATGAGTTTTGGGAATGGAATGTTTAAAGGGTTTGCGTTTGGCAAAGACAAAAGGGAAGTAAGAAAAACGAAAAACGACATTTCCCGGTTTACCAAAGAGATACAAAAACGCCTCAGGGCGACAATGATTTTTAACCGGGACGCCCTGGACTTAATACCCCGGTTTGACACCCCGGACACCTTTTTTTACCTCGACCCGCCCTATGTTTCCAGCGATTGTGGTCACTACAAAGGAACCTGGGGAGCAGCTGAGCAGGAAAAGCTAATCAAGATACTTGAAAGCATACAAGGCAAATTTATGCTTTCCGGGTACCCAGCCGACTTGACCGCAACCCGGAAATGGCAAAGGCGGGAATTTACGCAAAACTTGTCAGTAAGCGGTAAGTACAACACAGGTAAGAAAAAAACCGAAAGCCTTATAATGAATTACGTCCCCGTTCCTGAGCTATTTACCCCGGAAATGCACCATTGAAAATGTATGCAAACAGTAAGGAAAAAGCGACAATGCCTAAAAAGATATGCTCTTCCAGGAACGTATCTTTCCTATCCTTGTCAGACGGGGGTATAAAAAGAAGCAGCATTAGCACAATGAAGGCCACACACAACCAAAAAAAGGCAAACAATTTTAGTACAACCATATTGAAGGTTTTTTAGAGGGGTCACAATCCGCGTGAATGAAGGTAGCAGCTATTCCGATACGCTTAAACCCGGCCTGAATAAGCGCGGTTAATATCTTTTGGCGGCTCAGCCCATCCCGGCACGCAATATCAGCAGCCCAGCCACCCAAGTGAGAACTACCCGGGGCGCCCCCGACTAACATATTTCGCGCCTGGGTTCGGAAACCTGAATTTATTTTAAACGGCACACCGGCCAGCCGCCGGGCTTCGCTCAGGCGGGTAATAAATTCAACTTGCATATTTTTGCCCGAGCCGGGCGCGTCCGGGCTGTCAAATTCCCGGAGGTCGAAAAACTCATTTATCATTGGGTACGCTTTTTGTAAACCAAAATAGGGTATAATGCTTGTAATCCCTATCAAAAGAAAACCCCAGCAACCCCCCGAATAGTTCAAATTCGTACAGGGCGTGCCGGGGCTTCCATATTATCCTAACTATACTTTTTACTTCCATAGGGTTTTACGCGCCCAATAGTTGGCGCTATGTTTATCATTTTTTGTTAGTCGGCCTTCGCCGTCCCGGATTCCCGCTGATCGCTTAAGGTAGTTTTCGCGCGCTGCCTCAGAATAATTATGCTTATACGCCGGGTCGCCAAAATGCACCAACTTAAGGCAGCCCCCTTTTGAGGCCAAAACCATTTTCTTTTTATCCTTCCGGGTGGAAGTTACCGGCTTGTCAATTACAAACCAGCGCCCGCGATATTTAACCCTTCCGCGAGCGTCTGTTTGCAGGGCTTTTTTAGTTGTGCATTTATAGGCCACACTTACCATATTTTGCCATTCGCTCAAAAAAATCCCTTTCTTTTCTTTTTCCTGAGCTTCGATTTGGCCGAAAAGAACGAGTTTTCCCCATAATTTCCCGGACAAATTCCATATCCTTTTGCGACAATTTAAAGTAAGAAGAGCAAATGTTTACCTCTTTCCTTTGCAGCGCGTTGGCAGCCGTTTTCATTGTGTATTGCGACATGATTTTTGATTTAATTATGAAATACTGTTTTTCCGTTTTTTGCTGGTTTGTAATCAGGAAATTGGATTTCCGGTTCCCTTACAACGTTCCGAATTGCCTTATTCCTTCGCTCGATTGTTAAAATTAGCCGAAATTCGAGCAAAAGTCCAATTAAGGCCAAAAAAGTTATCAATCCGGCAAAGGTATCAGATCCATACAGGCTACCATTTTTGGCAGCGGTTTTCAGATAGTGTGCAACCAGGCCAATGGAACCGACTATTCCCAGCCAGCCATTTAGCGACCTATTGTCGCTGAAATCCCGCATACTGGATATTAACAAAGCAAAACGGGTTGCTTCGTGAATGAGAGCGAGAAATACAGCCAGGTAAAAAGCGGATTTACCGAACCTGGGATTCAGAATTTCCGAATAATAGTCAGTTAGAAATGTGGATTTTGGTTTACAAGCCACAGGATCCGTATTTTGACATTCGCTCAAAAAAATCCCGTTCCTTCCTTTTGCCGGAATTTTTGTTCGGTCTAAACGATCGGGTTTTTGACATAATTTCGCGTACGGATTCCATATCCTTTTGCGATAGTTTGAAATAATCCTTGCAGATATTTACCCCTTTCCTTTGCAGCGCGTTGGCTGCTGTTTTCATTGTGTACTGGCTCATTTTTTTTAATTTTGAAGTTTAAAACCGTTTTTTCTGATCGCCGGTAGCTCAGGTTCGGGAAACTCAATTTTTGTTTGCCCCCTCAGCGCCTGAGGCCGCCGCTTATTCATAGTCAAAATTAAGCGAATTTCCAGTAATAAGCCTAACAAAACAAGGAAAGTTATCAGACCCGAAAATACCGGGGCGGGGCTGGCACTTGTCGCATACATAGCCGCCACAGCCGCCGAGGTTTTTACATCATGGTAAACAAGCCCCACGGAACCAATAAGCCCCAGGTAAGCGTTTGTTGCTTTGCCCTCAGAAAAATCCCTCATAGAGCTGATTAACAACCCAAACCGGGTGGCCTCCTGAATAAGAGCGAGGGTGACGCCCATGTAAAAGGATGCACCCCCGAAACGCGGGGCGAAAAGTTCGGTGTAATAGTCTGTAAAAAAGATACCGACTACGCCAAAGGTGGCAAAGGCCAGGGCGGTAAGAATGGCCGGGGTAAGATCGGCAACCCTATTCATAAATTGCTCAGGATTCATAACGCACAATTTAAAAGGTTACCGGAAATAATGCACGTTTCCCCCTTTGAGGTGACAAATTCGCCGGGAAGGGCGCCCGGGGTGTAAATGGTCGTATCTACCACACCCAGGGTGCGCGTAACAACAACCACACTTTGCCCCCATTGCCCCATGCTTACTGAGCAATCCGGGGCGGGGAAATAGGACGTCAAAATCAAATACAATGTTGCCATAAAATTTGAGTTTTTAGCAGACAACAAACCCGCCCAACGATTCAACGAGG
>JACCDP010781687.1_pt1 | contig 14658 bp, 7 predicted proteins | sample 7445841 | NCBI WGS metagenome assembly JACCDP01 (sample SAMN15323441, study PRJNA562643) | freshwater metagenome | isolation source: river surface water | place: USA:Blue River Watershed | collected 2017-08-17 | reverse complement strand
TCCAGAAGGAATGGTATTACCCACCTCTTGAAGTAAAAGTTAAATTTAATATCCTAATTAATCTACTCTACAGGTAAACTAATCATTACTTTTTTAGAGTTTAAAAGGATTACCAATCCGTGTGTTTAGAGTTTACTTTTATATTGATTAATAAACGTTATCTCTTATCATGTATCTTTAAGTATAAAGTAATGATGTTTTTTTGATAAAGCTGTATTTCCGACATCATTCTCTTATAAAATAGAGTTAGATGGGTAAAAAAGTAACTAATTCGGTTTTCTTTAATAACATTGATTTGGTTTTTAAGTTATTTTCAATCGAAAATGTTTTTAAATTTATATTCTACCTTTAATAAAAAACTTTCTTTTAAATGAAACCCTAAAAAAGCCAAAATTTAAGCAAATTAATAATATATAATAACAATATAAATAAAAAACCATTTTCTGCTAAGAGGGTAGGGTTTTCATGAAATATATTGATATTTTTGCTGGTGCTGGTGGTTTTTCAGAAGGTTTTATCAGAGCTGGCTATGAGGCTGTCGCTCATGTTGATATGAACATAGATGCCGTTGAAACAATCCGAACTAGGCTTGCCTATTATTATTTAAAAAAAGAAAAGAAGTTATCTAAATACTACGAATACTTAAGTGGAAGAATTTCAAAAAACTCGTTTTATGCTTTGGTACCACCAGAGATTTTAAATACCGCAATTCAGTATGAAATGTCTCAAAATAATCTGAACGATCTATTTATAAAAATAGATAATTTAAAGGGTTCTAATTCTATTGATGTAGTTCTTGGAGGGCCCCCTTGCCAGGCTTATTCATTGGCTGGCAGAGCAAAACAAAGGAGAATTGCTTTGGTAAAAAAGAAAGGGCACGCCGATGATGATAATAGAAAGTATCTATATAAACTCTATTGTGAGTTTTTGAAAAGGTATCAACCTAAACTTTTTGTTTTCGAAAATGTAATGGGTTTATTAACCGCTGACAACGGAAAGCATTGGAATGACATTAACATAATGCTCGAAGGGAGTGGTTACAAGATTCAATATAAACTGCTAAACTCAAAAATATTTGGTGTTCCTCAAGAACGTAAACGAATAATAATTATTGGCTGGAGGAAAGATATAAACTTGAATTTTCCGGAATTCAAACAAATTTCTCCTTCATGGAAATTAATGGATGTATTAGGTGATTTGCCAAAAATTAAAGCAGGTGAATCGGCTTCAAAATATTCAAGAAAAAAACCACATCCTTTTGTTTCTAAATATTTAAGGGAAAAAGATGATGTTCTTACACATCATTACGCTCGACCCGTTAATGATAGAGACCAATCAATTTATACAATTGCAATAAAAGAAATGAATAATAGTAGAAGATTGAAATATTATGACCTCCCCAACAACTTAAAAACACACAGAAATCAAAAAGTTTTTACAGACAGATTTAAGGTTGTTCCCTCAAATATTCCTTGCTGCCATACTGTTTTAGCTCACATTTCAAAAGATGGTCATTATTATATTCACTATGATGAAAATCAAACTCGATCATTAACTGTTAGAGAAGCTGCACGTATACAATCGTTTCCTGATAATTATTTTTTTGAAGGTTCCAGAACTTCTGCTTATATTCAAATTGGAAATGCCGTTCCTCCATTAATGGCCGAAGCGATAGCAAATGCTTTGAAAATTCAACTTAAAAATATATAGGATCATTAATGTCAAATCCACTTCTTCAGCAATACGGTATAAATAAATTACATGAACTAAAGAAATCTCCTTTTGCTTATTTAGAAGACTTAAATATAGAAAAAACACCTCATCAAATTGAGGCTTTTTTATTTTCATTAAAAGCATTGAGAACCGGAGGCCTAATTCTTGCCGATGAAGTTGGTTTAGGAAAAACAATCGAAGCTGGAATGGTACTCAAATACCTTCTTTCAAAAGATGAAAAGAGAATCATGGTTGTCGTTCCCCCGCCCCTAAGAAAGCAATGGCAAGATGAAATGTTAGAAAAATTTAGTATAAACACTATCATTCCGGAAAATAAATATAGTGTACGTTATCGGGATTTCGATTATTGGAATTACGTTTTAAGAAAAAAAGAATCTTTGGTCATAATTCTTCAATACGGCATGGCCGCTTGGTTTATAAAGCAATTCCCGCATGTAGTTTGGGATTGCTTTGTGTTTGATGAAGCGCATCGATTGAGAAATTTAGGAAACGGCGCCAAAATGCCACAACAACTCTTTAATGTAACAAAGGGTGTTCCGAAATTATTATTAACTGCCACACCGTTACAAAATAACCTTCGAGAGCTTTTTGCCCTCTCTCAATATATCGATGAAAAGATTTTTGTTAGTGAAAAAACATTTGACCTTTATTATGGAAAAACCGAAGATTTTTCGGCTTTAAAAGAAGAATTAAAACCTATTTTGCATCGAACATTAAGGAAAGACGTTTCAGAATATTTACAGTTCAGTAACCGCGAATGCTTTTTAATCGACTTCGAATTAAGCAAAGAAGAAACGGTCCTTTACAAATTGACGAACGAATATCTTCAAAGACCTCTATTATATGCGATAACTTTTCAAAACAACGGCCTTGTCAAAATGGTTATAAGAAAGCTGCTGGCTTCTTCGAGTTTTGCATTGGTAGAAACCTTTGAAAGATTAAGAGAAAGATTGGTACTACTTAAGAAAAGTACAAAGGTTCAAAATGCCGAAACAAGTCTAAAAACCTTCTTTGAATTGATCGATTCAGATGATGACGAGGAAGAGGAATTTGAAAAAGACGATTTGGATGACATTGAGACCGAGAAGTTTAAAAAAGAGATTGATGACGAACTCGAATCCGTAGAACAAATAATTAAGATCGCTTCTATGATCAAAGAAAATTCAAAAGGTAGAGCGGTTATTGAAGCCCTTAAATTTGCTTTTGAATTACAAACCGAAAAGGGTTATCCGAACAAAGCTTTGATATTTACAGAATCAAAACGGACGCAAAAATACCTTGCCGAGATCTTAATTAAGGCTGGTTTTGACGGTTTGTTGTTATTTAATGGCGAATTGAGCGATCCGGCCAATAAATTGCTTTACAACGCTTGGCGGGCAAGAAATCCCAAAAGGGTAACAAATAACCCGAGTATAGACTTAAAACAAGCGATGGTGGAGGAGTTTCGCGATCGAGCCAAAATTCTTATCGCTACTGATGTTGCCAGCGAAGGGTTAAACCTTCAATTTTGTGACACTGTTATCAATTATGATTTGCCTTGGAATCCTATGAAAATTGAACAAAGAATAGGTAGATGTCACCGTTACGGTCAGAAAAGGGATGTTTACGTATTTAATTTACTTAACTCGCAAAACGAAGCGGATAAAAGAGTTTATGAGATCCTGGATAAGAAATTTAACCTTTTTAAAGGTGTCTTTGGAGCCAGTGATGAAGCATTGGGTTTATTAGAATCTGGCTCTAGTTTTGAGAAAAAAATCATGGAAATATATGAAAAATGCAAAAGTGCATATCAATTTAGAATGGAGTTCGAAAAACTTGAAAGTGAGATTAACGCAAAGAGAAATAGAAAAAGTAATGAACTTAAAAGCCTTTTACAATTAATTTCTTCTGAGGAAAAAAAGATAAGATTAGGACAAGAGCATAAAAGATTGCTTAATTTTTACCAAGAAATTGAAAGATGGAGTGTTTTAACAAATGGGGTTTCTCCACTACCAAATGGAACAATTTTGGGTTTAGGGAACCGTCCAATTAATTTCAAATACAACAATAATGTAAAAAATGGATTTATCTTTTCTGGTTCTATTTTAAATTCAAATGAGGTAGTTATGGCTATTCTCTGCGTTTGTGACCTTGAAGGAAATGTTTTATCAATTGATAATAGAGAAATAGTACAAACATTTATAGATATTCCAAAGTCGGCTTTTACCCCTTTACAACCAAGTGGGGAATTATTGAAAAAGATAAAAATATGTTATGAAAATGTTGAAATTAAGGTAAAAAGTGAAATTAAAAAGGATCAGGAAGCGATAATTGAAATAACTAAAAAGAGAATTTTTAATTGGGCAAATAGCCGTAAGCAACTGTATGACCTTGAAAGTGAAGAGCTGCGTAAAGAAATTGAAGACCTAAAGATAAAAAAAGATAAATCTCTGTATTTCAATGAAAAAATAGATATTCAAAAAATAATCGATTTCAAGTTAAATAAACTAAGTCTAAGAGATGAAAAAATGTTTGTTGAAAAGCAGAAAATTGATAGTGAAGCTGAAAACAAAATAGAGTTAAAAGAATTAAATAACAATTTCAAAATTACACTCATTCCAAATGTTATCATTATTTTTTAGGAGGTCATTTCATGATAAAAAAGGGCAAATTAGAATTAACGTGGGTTGGCAAATACGAAAATACCAAACTTGAACCTCGCTTATTATTGGAAGATAAAACAAAATCCAACATTTCACTTGATAAAAAAACAAACAATATACTTATTCATGGTGATAATCTTCTAGCGTTAAAAGCATTAGAAAATGATTTTTCTGGTCAAATAAAATGCATCTATATAGACCCGCCCTACAATACTGGAAGTGCTTTTACCCATTATGAGGATGGTTTAGAACACAGTAAGTGGCTGAGTCTAATGAAACCAAGACTAGAAATACTAAAAAACTTACTTTGCGATAATGGAACTATTTGGATAAGTATTGATGCAGATGAAAGTCATTATTTGAAGGTTTTGTGCGACGAGATATACGGAAGGGTCAATTTCATTGATGAAATTGTATGGCAAAGATCATACTCACCAATAAATTTAAAAAAAACACTTTCAAGGGCGCACGATACTATTCTAGTTTATGCAAAATCTAAGACAGATAATTTCGAACTAAATAAACTTCCCAGAACAGAAGCGGCCAATGAAAGATACAAAAATCCGGATAACGATTCAAGAGGTCATTGGAAATCTAGCGATTTATCAGTTGGTCCTATTGTTCAAGAAAAAATATATGAAATAAGAACTCCCTCTGGGCGAAAAGTACTTCCTCCTGAAGGTTATTGTTGGCGATTGTCAAAAGAACGATTTGAAGAATTTGTTGCTGACAATAGGATTTGGTTTGGACCTGATGGTAACAATGTTCCGTCTATAAAAAGATTTTTATCAGAAGTTAAAGATGGTATTACACCAATGACTTGGTGGACCCGAGAAGAGATTGGAGATAATCAAGAGGCAAAAAAAGAAATAAAAGAATTGTTTTCCGAGGACGTTTTCGAAACACCGAAATCTGAACGATTAATACATAGAATTTTGACAATTTCAACTAACAAAGGAGATATTGTTCTTGATTCATTTTTAGGCTCGGGAACAACAGCAGCGGTAGCCCACAAAATGAATAGAAAATGGATAGGAATTGAATTAGGGGAACAGGCTTATACACATTGTAAAAAAAGATTGGATAAAGTAATTCAAGGCGAAAATGGTGGAGTTTCAAAATTAGTTGGATGGAACGGTGGTGGGGGTTATCGTTTTTTCGAATTAGCTCCGTCACTTTTAGAAAAAAACGATAAATTGCCCACATATCAAATAAACAAAACTTATTCCTTTGAAATGCTATGCGAGGCAATATGCAAACTTGAAGGCTTTAAATATGATCCAAGAGGAGAAATTCACGGGAAAAGCAGCGACACTCGTTATATTCATATTGCAAAAGACATGGTTACAGGCACATACGTAGAAAGTTTAATAAAAGAGTTAAACGAAAATGACTCGATTTTGATTTATGCAAATAAAATCCAATCCAATTTAAAGTTACCTGATAACATTCAAATTAAGAGAATACCTAAGGATTTATTGAGTAATTATGACTTTGAAAGTGGGATCAAATAATGAATAACATAGTAAAAAAAATTTCTTATTCCATGAGTCTTAGGGAACCCCAAACGGAAGCTTTGGATATATTAGATTCAATATCTTCAGAGGTAAATTACAAATCCATTTCAATCGAGAAAAATAATCGAATTAGTATTAAAAATGCAATAATCGATGTTGCAGGAAAGCTTTGTGAATACCCGAGATTATTAAAAGTAACAGACGAGCTTTCTTTTCCTTCTTTTTGCTTTGAAATGGCCACAGGGATAGGTAAAACAAGGTTAATGGGAGCCTCGATATATTATCTTTACAAAACAAAAGGTTATCGGCATTTCTTTATTCTTGCTCCAGGGGATACGATCTATGAAAAATTACGAAAAGAAAGCCAACCAGAACATCCGAAATATCTGTTCAAAGGTTTAGAAGCAGACTTAGGTTCAAGACCTAAAATATATGACGGTGAAAATTACTTACGTTATAACGATGTTTATAATGGTTTATTTAAAGACGATTATCACAACGAAATAGAAATTTTTATTTTTAACATCGGTAAGATATTCACACCAAAAACCGACAAAGAATTTAGATTCCATAAATACCAAGAAACCTTAGGAAAATCATTCGCAGACGTCTTAAATAGTTTTGACGATTTAGTTATTTGTATGGATGAGGCTCATCGTTATTATGCAACGCAATCATTAAAAGCTATCGATTACCTAAAACCAATTTTAGGTCTAGAGTTCACGGCAACGCCAAAATCGAATACGAATGTTATTTACTCATTTGATTTAGCCAAAGGTGCAGGTAAGTATTTAAAAATCCCGGTTATTAATGGCCGAACTAATATGTCTGGTTATAAAGAGGATGATATTGAAGAGATGAAGTTAAGGGATGGAATAATGCTTCACGAGAACAGAAAACTAACAATTCAAAAATACTGCAATGATAATAATTTGGATTTTGTTAAACCAATTGTGCTTGTAGCTTGTAAGGATACTAAGCATGCAAATCTCGTTAGGGACAAAATCGAATCATCTAGTTTTTCTGAAGGAAAATATAAAGGTAAGGTCATAGAAGTTCATTCGGGTCAAAGTGGAAGCAGTGAAACCAACGAAGAGATTATAAACAAACTCCTTACCATCGAAAGGAATGAAAATCCGATAGAAATTGTTCTACATATTTACAAATTAAAGGAAGGCTGGGACGTCAATAACCTTTTTACGATTATCCCTTTGAACGCAGCAAAAAGCGAGATATTGGCAATGCAAACTATAGGAAGAGGGCTCCGATTGCCCTTTGGTCGTATTACTGGGGAAGAAAATATCGACACTCTAGATATTGTTGCTCATGAACATTATCGAGAAATCGTAGAGGAGTTAAAGGCAAATCCTATTTTTAAGACTAGAAACTTAGATGAAAAGCCAATTGATCAAACTAGTCAAGTTATTATTGAACCAAATTTAGGAAACATAGAACCATCAATCTTTGATGATTTGTTTAAATTCGATGAAGAAAAAAACAAGGTTATTAAAGAGAACTTGGAAGATCCATTTGTTATTGAAAAATTGTATCGCGAATATTTAAAAACTTTCGGATCAACAATTAAAGAAGACTCTAAAGATTCAAAATCCCGAGTTAAAAGTATTGATCTTTTTTCTCAAAATGAAGAAACTACCTCTCAAAAAGAAATATCGACACCGGAACTTGTTTTAAAAGCTGAACGGAAAGGGCCCGTTTTTGATAAACAAACTTTTGCACAAAAAGTTAAAAAATATCAAAACAATTCTATAAGCGTTCCAAAAATATTAATTCAACCAACCACTAGAGTTGAGTTAATACCAATAAAAATAAGGAAAAATACTAAATTTGTTGTCGAAGAATCTCAGATCGAACGATTTAACGTGACTAACAATCAACTTTTGTCATCATTAAACGCAGAAATTTTAGAAGACCCTAATCCTGCAAATACTTTGGCATGTTTAATACTTGATAACATTACTGAGTTTGACAGTAATGACGCAGATTATATTCTAGACATCGTAAATCAATACCTATCGCTCATTGGTGGAGATGATCAAAACAAAAGACAAGTCGTTAGAAAATATGCATTCTTAATTCTGGAAGATATTAAACTACAATTAAATCAAGCTATAAAAAGTGAAACTGCATTTTCTTATCAAGTTATAAAAGCCTCTGTTATTTTTGGAAAGCAAATAAAAAACATTAAATACTTAGGTGAGGTAAGTTTACATGAAGAGGTGAAAGATAAAGTTAACATTCGAAAATATCTCTTTAAAGGATTCAAAAAAGCATACTATGAAAAGAATGGTTTTGATAGCGATGCCGAAAGGAAATTCTCCGTTGTATTAGAGAGCGATTCTAGAGTTCTAAAATGGATTAAGCCACCACTAAATCAACTGGGAATTTACTATGCCGCTGGGTCCCAATATAATCCAGATTTTTTAGTTGAAACAGTCGAAGGCAAATTCATGATTGAAATAAAGGAAGAAAGAGAACTAAACAACAAAGAAGTTTCTTTAAAAAAGATAGAGGGTGAGCTATGGTGTAAATATGCCTCCGAGGTTGATGCAGATAATAAAAGATGGATATACAGGATAATCTCTGATAAACACATTCATATTGGTGATTCACTAAATACCATATTGAGTTTAGCTTTTGAACCCAAAGATTAAGAGGATTTCAAATGAGTAAAAAAATACAAAATGAAATAAGGCAACAAATCATTGAAGCTCTAAGGGTTGATTTAATTGGCCCAAGAGGGGGAACCGAAGAGACACTCGATGAAAATCCTGAGTTAGCTTACTTAACAGGCTGTTTACATTCTTTAAATAAAAAAAGTGAAGTTGAATTTGACGATCAAGATGATATTTCGCTCAATTCTGGCGATGCGGACTCATTGGGCGAAGAAGATAATGAAGATAAGTATTCAGTTAAATATAAACAACAATCTTCTATTGGTTTAAGTTTTTATATAGAAGAAAAAAACAATATAATTTTGCTTGATTTAAAATGGGGTGATTATTTTATCAATAATAAAGTTAAAGAGGATAAAAACGGGAAAGAAAAAATAATTAAGGTATATCAAAGATTCCAGAGGCAAAAAAGAATCAGTATTAATTTAGGGAATTACAAATCAATTGAATACAATCTAAGTGAATCAGATGAGACATCTGAAAGGGTTTTTTACGACAAGGTTTTAGTTAAAGCAACTCAATATTCCTTAAAAAATGGTTATAAATTAGTTTCTATAACTGTTATGAACCAACGCATCCCGAGTCAGGAAATGGTTAATAGTATCATGTTCCAAGTTGAAATGAGTGTCTCTTTGGAAAGTGATAACTATTTTATTCCAGAATACCTTTGTCGTAAAAGTGAATTAAATGATGAATATTTATATGAAAGTAAACCCATTTTTTCACATGGGCACGGATGCGCAACGAAGTGGACTATTATTCAATCTAAATGCTTAAAAATAGTAACAAACTTTATACCTGAGCACGAACTTTCGAGCACCAGTCCAACGTTAGAGAACATTCCTAATGATTTCTTTTCTATGAAATTAATGATGCACTCAAAAAGTAAGGCTGAAATAATAAAACGGTTGAGACATCTTCATAACCTTTATTCCGTTTGGATTGACGAATTGAAAAAAAGTGAAAAGGCAAATAAAGTGGATTTTAAGAATAAAGCTGGTGAAATATTGGCTTTGTGTGAACTCCAATCCTCCCGAATGCTTAAAGGCATCGTAATTTTGGAAAATAACGTCAAGGCTTTTGAGGCTTTTATTTTTATGAATCAGTGTATGTTTTTGCAGAGAGCAATTACGAACCATGCGAAAAAGTATGGTAGCGGGATTAAATGCAACCTAGATGAAGAATTATCGAAAGACATTCATTTTTGGCGACCATTCCAAATAGCATTTATCCTCTTAAACATTGAATGTCTCACTAACCACCATTCTGAATTCAGAAAATACGTTGATTTATTATATTTCCCAACTGGTGGAGGTAAGACCGAGGCTTATCTTGGCTTAATGGCTTTTTTAATGGCTTATCGAAGATTATCTAACGATGCAAAGGGATTCAATAAAGATGGTGGCGTCACAGTAATATTAAGATATACTTTGCGTTTATTGACAACCCAACAACGCGACCGATTGACCAAAATGGTCATCGCGGCAGAATTTATAAGGCGACAATGGTTAAAACAGGGGAATCCGAAATTTGGTACTGAGTCGTTTTCAATTGGATTCTATGTAGGGAATGGTGTAACCCCAAACAAATATTCAGAATTTAAAGATTCAACCGAGTTCCCAAATCAAAGTCAAAATTCAAAGGAAAAATTAATAAAACAATTACTCGTTTGTCCTTATTGTGGAACTAAATTAAAAGCCGATAGTGTTTACCTAGATGATGTTAAAGAATCGATAGACATTTTCTGCGATGATCCGAATTGCATTTTTTTCAAGTATGGGGATAATCGTTTACCAATCCCTGTTTTTTTAGTTGATGAACAAATCTATCGAAAATGTCCAACGGTAGTAATTGCAACAGTCGATAAATTTGCCCGATTGCCATGGGATCCTTCTTGTAATTCTTTATTTGGAAGGGTCGACAGACTCTGCCCTAATCACGGTTATTTAGCCAAAGGCCAAAAACATAGTACTTATCATATCGGTTCAGCCAAAAGTGAGGTAGTACCCATTCTACCTTTTTACCCACCCGAATTAATTGTTCAAGACGAACTCCATCTTATTACTGGACCACTAGGAACGATTTATGGTGCTTACGAGGCAGTAATCGAAGAACTTTGTTCAGTTGAGATTGACGGGAAAGTTGTTTTACCAAAGTATATTGTTTCAACGGCAACGATTCGAAATTCCGAAAGTCAAATTAAAGCCTTATATGGAAGAAAAGAATCAATGCAATTTCCCGCAAACGGCCTTGATATTAAGGATAGTTTTTTTACGAAAGAAATTTCACCCGAAGTACTACCATTTAGAAAGTATGTTGGCATATGTGCCTCGGGTAAATCGATGAAAACAACTGAATTACGAGTTTACGCTATTCTTATTCAAAAAGTTCAGCAATTGAGTGAAATTCCAGAATATAAAGATTTTATGGACCCCTATTTCACACTTATCGGGTATTTTAACTCTATAAGAGAATTAGGAGGCACCGTTCGTTTACTTCAAGATGACATCGTAAAAAGGGTCAAATGGATTAAAAAACATTACCAACACTTGCATGAAAGATATTTCAAATATAAAGAAATTACTTCTCGCACTCCCACCAATAAAATTGCTAATCTTTTGAAGGAATTGGAAATTACTAAATTTGAAAGAGACAATGGAAACAGTGATTTTGTTGATGTAGCCATTGCTACTAATATGATTTCTGTTGGTTTGGATATTGATCGATTGGGATTAATGTGTGTTTTTGGTCAACCTAAACAAAGTTCTGAGTATATTCAATCGACTAGTCGAATAGGTCGAGCGCATCCTGGTTTAGTTGTAACTATTTATAGCCCTTATAGACCCAGGGATTTATCACATTATGAAAACTTTATCGGTTATCATTCCCAGATTTACAGATTTGTTGAAGGTACTACCGCAACTCCCTTTTCAGCCAGAGCAAGAGACAGAGTTTTGCACGCATTACTGATCGCATTAGCGCGACTCTCGATTGCCGATTTGGCTGAGAATGAAGGGGCCAATAATATTTCAAAAGTAGATCCGAATGAAATTGATCTAATCATCAATAAAATAAGCAAAAGAGTTGCTAAAGTATCTCCCAAACTGCAATCCGATGTTGTTAATGAACTAAATCAGTTTATCGATGAGTGGAAAATGCTACAAAAAGTAAGTACAGAAAAGCTTTATTATTTTATTTCTGAGACGACCAAATATAACCGGCTAATGAATTATTATGGCGAAACTTCCACACAGAGAGAAAAGCCCACATTAAATTCTATGAGGGAAGTAGAAGCCTCCTCAACTCTTTTTTATTATAATGGGAAGTAAAATGGTAAATAAATTTATTTTCAATCCAAACAAAATTGGTGACATTAGACCAAACCAACTCATTACTACTTTTGGACCAGGGTCTATTCACGACGCTAAAAATGATTCCGTTACCATACTAGATATTAATTATTGGTCTGAAACCGGAAAAATCATAAATGACGGAAGACTGGCTTCTTATTTCGGGGTCACTCATTTCAAATCTCCAAAAACTTCAGAAGGAAATGATTTACCAGTGACCTCTTTTCCTTCTTACCATGTTTGTTCAAACTTAAAATGCACCCGCTTATTCGAAATTCATAATCCCAAATTTGATTTAGCCAACTACCTTAAAGTGGGGGCTACATGCCCAGATTGTGGTTATAAAGCTTATCCCGCAAGATTTGTCATGGCATGTAAAGAAGGCCATTTAGATGACTTTCCGTGGGATTGGTGGGTTCATCAAGGAATGAATGATTGTCATGGTGATTTAAAGTTATATTCCACAGGACTTTTCTCCACCCTAAGTGAAATGATTGTTGAATGTCTCAAATGTGGCAAAAAAAGAACTATGGCTGGATCTTTAGGAAAAGATGAATTTACAGATAATAATTTCAAATGCACGGGTCGGCATCCCCATAGGCCAAAAAATAAGAATGAAATATGCCCAAGCAATGAAATATACCCTGCTCAAAGAGGGGCTTCAAACATTTATTTCCCATTAATAAGAAGTGCCATATCGATTCCGCCTTGGACAAACCCACTTTTCGCTCTTTTAGATGAACACTACCAACTTATAGCAGAAATGAAGTCTTTTAATTTACCCAATGCGGTTGATTTAGTATTTGAGAAATATTTTAAAGAAAAATACAGTCGAATCGAATTTGACAGGGCAATTAAAGCAAGGGAAGAAAACATTAAAGATTTTGTAGAAATTAAAGAGATGGAATATAAAGCTTATTTAAATCACGCCGATTTAGATTACAAAAAGGATTACCGCTTCTTTAAAGCAATTGAAGAAAAGATACCATCGTATCTTTCTCACTATTTTAAAAGGATCATTAAAATTGAGCGGTTAAGAGAGGTAATGGTTCTGCAAGGTTTTATGAGAATTGATCCTCCCGAACCCGAAGTAGATACAATGAACAATTTGGTCAAGTTAACCAAAACTAAGGATAATTGGTTACCCGCTGTTGAAATAAACGGGGAGGGTATTTTCATTGAATTCAATGATAAGACAATAGCAGAATGGTTAAATAAAGATTCGATTAAGCAAGATTCTAAAAATTATAAAACCTTATTTAAAGATTATTGTGAAAAAAAGGGCTGGAAAAATTATAAAGAACGTGATGCCAAATATGTTCTTTTGCATACCTTCTCTCATCTTCTTATTAAAGAAATGTCACTACAATCGGGTTACAGTTCAAGTGCAATTAAAGAACGTATATATAGCGGTTCGGAAATGCAGGGAATATTAATCTATACCGGAAGTGCGGACAAAGATGGATCGCTTGGAGGTTTAGTTGAGCTTGGTAATGAGGATAATTTCAAAAAATTACTAAAACTGGCTCTTGAAAATTCATTAATGTGTACTACTGACCCAGAATGCAGTAGTCACGAAATAGACGTTGATACATTAAATGGTTCTGCGTGTCACTCCTGCTGTATGGTATCTGAAACCTGTTGTGAAAACGGAAATCGTTTACTGGATAGAAGCTTTATTACTCCGCTTGATAGAAAAGAAAACAAGAGCTTTTTTAAAACTTTGATAGAGGAATTATGTGGAATAACAGTCTAAAAACGGATTTGTTGACCGATGAAATAATAGATATTCTTTCTTCATCGAATGAAGATTTAAATTTGTTACATGAAAAATTAAGAAAATTGTTTCCTTCATTAAGTAAAGATAAAATCGAAGAGTTATCGATGATACTTTCTAGAGTATATGTAAAAAACAAGGAAGAAAAAGTGGAAATAGTTTCCACAACTCCAATTTCTTTTAAAACCAAAAACAGAAAAACTTTGCCGGTTATAAAACAAATGATTTTGTCTTCCAACCAAAGTATTTTGTTGACCGGTTATTCAATTTCAGATCATATCGATGAATTGTTGGAATTAATTTTTTTGAAAAGTAAAAAAGGTGTGCGTGTTGATCTTTATTTAAATAATTATGAAGAAACTAAACGAATATTAAATAAATTTACTATTAAAGGAAACACCTTTTTAACCATTTATAACTATTCAGGAATTGAAGAGGATGCAATGTCATCCTTACATGCCAAAACGCTCATTGTAGATGGCTATAAAATGCTTATTTCTTCGGCTAACCTTTCATTTCACGGAATGATAAGTAATATAGAAATTGGAGTTTATATTGAATCGAAATCAAAATGTATACAAGTTTTGGACATATTTAAAGAGTTGAAAAGGACTAATGTTTTAAAAGTAATTTGATAACTAAATATATTTATTGGCCTTAATTACATTAGCTAATAATTGCACTAATTCAAAAAAATCAATTTACACAAATCTGTAATGATGTTAACTCAGTTTTATGATTTGATTATTAAATTGGAAATAGATGTATTTAACTAAAAATAAGACTTTTATTCAAAAGCCAATACAAAAAAGCATTATAACCACACGGACAGGCCCTCCGTTTTCGTTATCATCCACAAAAGAAAAGACAAGATTGAATTTTTCATTTTGTTATAATGAATGTATGAATAAAAAAACCGCTGTTTTATTGTTATTATTGAGCATT
>JACCDP011463627.1_pt1 | contig 14660 bp, 13 predicted proteins | sample 7445841 | NCBI WGS metagenome assembly JACCDP01 (sample SAMN15323441, study PRJNA562643) | freshwater metagenome | isolation source: river surface water | place: USA:Blue River Watershed | collected 2017-08-17 | reverse complement strand
TACAGATTCTTGTCCGCGGCTTCGCCCGCATGAATCTTGTTCTGCACGCCATCCAGTCCGGCCATCATGAGGGCCGAGAAAGCCAGGTAGGGGTTGGCCAGCGGATCCGGGAAGCGGGTTTCGATGCGGCGGGCCTTGTCCGACTGCACGTGCGGGATGCGGATCGAGGCGGAACGGTTGCGAGCCGAGTAGGCCAGCTTGACCGGAGCTTCGAAGTGCGGAACCAGACGCTTGTAGGAGTTGGTGCCCGGGTTGGTGATCGCGTTCAGTGCCTTGGCGTGCGTGATGATGCCGCCGATGTAGTACAGCGCGAATTCGGACAGGCCGGCGTAGCCGTTACCCGCGAACAGGTTCTTGCCGTCCTTCCAGATCGACTGGTGAACGTGCATGCCGGAGCCGTTGTCGCCAACGATGGGCTTCGGCATGAAGGTGGCGGTCTTGCCGTACTGGTGTGCAACGTTGTGCACCACATACTTCAGGGTCTGGGTCCAGTCGGCGCGTTGCACCAGGGTGCTGAACTTGGTGCCGATTTCGTTCTGGCCGGCGGTGGCCACTTCGTGGTGGAACACTTCGACCGGGATGCCCAGGGATTCGAGGATCAGGGACATCTCGGCGCGCATGTCCTGCGTGCTGTCGACCGGGGGCACGGGGAAGTAGCCGCCCTTGACGCTGGGGCGGTGGCCGATGTTGTTGCCTTCCATGTCCTTGGCGGATGACCAGGCGCCTTCGTCGGAGCTGATCTTGACGAAGCAGCCGGAGATATCGGCACCCCAGCTCACGCCATCAAAGATGAAGAATTCGGGTTCCGGACCGAAGTAGGCGGTGTCGCCCAGGCCGGAGGACTTCAGGTAGGCCTCGGCGCGCTTGGCCAGCGAGCGGGGATCGCGCTCATAGGCCTTGCCGTCGGTCGGGTCGATGACGTCGCACGACAGGATCAGCGTTGGCTCTTCGAAGAAGGGGTCGATGTTGGCCGTGTTCGGGTCCGGCATCAGCAGCATGTCGGAGGCTTCGATGCCCTTCCAGCCGGCGATCGAGGAACCGTCGAAGGCGTGACCCGACGTGAACTTGTCTTCGTCAAAGGCAGACACCGGCACGGACACGTGCTGTTCCTTGCCACGGGTATCAGTGAAGCGGAAGTCGACGAACTTGACTTCGTTCTCCTTCACCAGGTTCATCACATCGGCGACGGTCTTGGCCATCAATTGCTCCTACGGGATCGAGGGGGGTGGGTTGCCGCTGCCTGCGCACGCGCGCCCGCAGCCACGGGGGAAAGCAAAGCAGTTTGCATGCCAACATGCACCGACATGGGTTGCAGCCTGACAGCTCAAATCATTATCGTTGCCGGGTGCTCAGAGGAGACAAGTCATCGCACCAATTCGGCGCTGATGACTGCACCAAATTGGATGACGCCCAGCTTGAGTGCATCGTAGGCCTCGGCGAGTCGGTCGGCGTCACCTTTGACGCCCAGCTCGATGCAGCGGCCCCATTGCGGATGGTCGACGCTCGGCAGGCTGAACACCTTGATGCCGGCGAAAGCCGCCTCCACGCGCTCCATCAGCGGCGTGAGGCTGGCCTCCATGGCGCCTTGCACGATGAGCGAGCGCTCCAGCACGCCCTGCTGGCGGTGCAGCTGCGGGTAACGGTCCAGCACCCAGGCCATCATCGGGTGCGCCATCACCGGAAAGCCCGGCACGAAGTGCACGTTGTCGACGAAGAAGCCCGGGATCTTGTTGTACGGGTTGGGGATGATCCCCGCGCCCTGCGGGAACACGCCCATCTCGAAGCGGCGCAGGCTGTCGGGCTCCTCCGGCGTGACCACCTTGCCCTGCTCGGCGGCCATCTGCTGGATGCGCTGCCAGATCAGCTCGCGCGCTTCGGGGTGCAGTTCGAGCGGCCGGTCCAGCGCGGCGGCGGCGGACTGGCGCGTGTGGTCGTCGGGCGTGGCGCCGATGCCGCCGCAGCTGACGACGAGGTCACCGCTGGCGAAGGCATCGCGCAGACGCGCCGTCAGCAGCGCACGGTCGTCGCCCAGGTATTGCGCCCAACTCAGCTGCATGCCGCGCTCGGCCAGCAGCTCGATGAATTTGGCGAGGTGCGAGTCCTGGCGCTTGCCCGACAGGATCTCGTCGCCAATGATCAACAGCCCGATGTTCACAGCTCACCTCCTGCGCGCCTCGCGCGCCCCTTCAAGCAGCCACGGCCTGCGGCCCGGCGACGCCGATTGCGCGCCAGTCGCTCAGCCCATCAAGACGCCCCATCACGGGCCAAAAGTATCTCGGACTCGATGACCGGCTCCCCCGCACGCAGCGCCTGCAGTGCGGCCAGCGCGTAATGCGTGAACCAGGCGGTGGAGAACGCGAACACCAGCGTGTAGAGCCACACCGCCACCAACACCAGGAAGGGCGCAAAGATGAAGCCCGTCACGCCGGCAATGGCCCAGATCAGCGACGGCACCGCGCCCAGGTAGCCGCAGATGACGCCCATGGTCATCATCGGGATGCGGTGGGCCTTGAGCAGTGCGCGGCGCTCGTCGGCAGAGGCGTGCTCGGCGAGCACATCGAAGCCGAACACACGGTAGGTCAGCCAGCCCCAGATCAGCGGCGGCAGCACCATGACCAGCGGCGGGATCAGCCACAGCGGCATGGACAGCACGATCAGCACCAGCGCCAGCAAGGTGGCGCCCAGCGAGGCCATGACGCTCTGCGCCAGCGTGCCGCCGCGCTTCTTCTCCAGCAGCGGAAAACGCCGCTGCGCCACCAGCCGCACGATCGCCGGCGTCATGCACAGCGCCACCAGCAGCAGGCTCAGCAACAGCACGACGGGCAGCACGCCAGCCAGCACGACGATGGCGGTCAAGGCACTGCGGAATGCCTGAAGGCCAAACGAATCCAGCCAGTGCAGCAGGCTCTCGACGAGCCGCCAGCTCTCCAGCGTTGCACGCACGACGGCGTTGGCGTCTTCCCAGAAGAAGTACATGGCGCCGAACACCAGCACGCCCGCCACGACGAAGGGCAGCAGCGACAACCCGATGACGCGGGGATGGACGCAATAGGCGACCGCGCGCCAGAAGGAATCGACGAGATCTTGCATTCGCTGCATCTGCTGCACCAACTGCCCTAGGCAGCCTTTCTGAAAGAAGCGGCCAGGCGCGCGAGCCCCAGCCATTGCTGACGCCAGAAACCCGCGCCGTAGTCACGCCCGCCCTCTTCGGGGAGCTGGTCTCGCACGCCGGTGGACTCCAGGTGGCCGTCGAACTTGGCGGTGCCGAACAGCATGTCCCACCAGGGCAGCAGCACGCCGAAGTTATGACCGCCCAGCGTGCCGCGCCCGGCCGATTCGTGGCCGATGCCGATGCTGTGATGCAGCCGGTGAAAGCGCGGGCTGATCACCAGCCGCTCGCCCCAGCGGCCGAAGCCGATGCGCGTGTTGGCGTGCTGCAGGCTCTCCAGCAACTGCGTGATGACGGTGATGGCGACGAACTGCCCGGGCTCGACACCGATCAGCCGCGCCAGCAGCGCAAACACCGTGGCCGTGACCACGTCGTCGAGCAGGTGGTTGCGGTTGTCGCTCCACATCGTCATCTGGCGCTGGCTATGGTGCAGGCTGTGCAGTGCCCACCAGGCGTTGAGGCTGTGCTGCCAGCGGTGCAGCCAGTAGCCGACGAAGTCGAACACGACGAGGTAGAGCAACAGGCTCACCCAGCCGATGTCGGTCACGCCCGGCCAGACGGCGTCCAGCTGCCAGGTCGGCAGGCCCGCCAGGCGCAGCTGGCCGGCGATGGCGTCCCAGCCCGGCTCGATGGTGAAGAACATCACCAGCCGCACGAGACCCAGGCGGTGGATGAGCGTGTAGAGCACGTCGGTCCGCACGGCGGCCGGGTCGGTCACCGGCTCGACCGGCCAGCGCCGCTCCAGCAGCCGTATGCCCAGCAGCAGCACCGCGACCTGGATGAGCCCCCACAGCAACCAGCCGGTCGCATCGAACGCGTCTTCCAGCAGATTGCCAAAGCCCAGGCCGAACACGACGGGCTGGATGACGTTCTCGAACAACAGCTGCTGCAGGAGGTCGAAGGTGTTGGAGATCCAGTCGATCACGGTTTCAAACCTGGATCTGGCAGTTGGGCGCGCCCGAGGGGCTGGGGAGGCGGGCTGCTGGCAAGGCGCGACGACGACGCGGGCTCGCGCCCGCGAGGAGGAGCCACGCGGCCAGCAGGTCGCAGCGCCAAACCAGCGGGCGTGCAGCGTTGCTCATCGACTGGGCAGGCATGGCGCAATGCTGAACGTACGGGTGCATCGACACTTTCACGGGCTGGCAAGCGCTCAACTGCCGGATCTGGGTTTGAACAGGGGCGCGTACCTCGGATGATCGCGCAGCGGCGCGAAGCATAGGCCGCGCTGCTCCAGCCCGCTCATCAGCGGCTCCAGCACCGCAGGCGCCCAGGGGTCCTGGCGCTCCCAGATGCCCAGGTGGGCGATCAGGATGTCGCCGGGCTTGATGTCGCGCAACGCCTTCTCCAGCAGCTGCGCGTTGGGGTTGCCCTGGCTGGGCAGCTCGTCCCCGAGGAAACCGGCGCGAGCCCAACCGACGTGCGTGAAGCCGCAGGCCCGGGCCGCGTTCAACAGCGCGGTGGACGTGCGCCCGGCCGGCGCGCGGAAGATGGGCGACAGCGGCTTGCCCGTCATGGCCTGAAAGCGCGTGGCCACCTTCTTCAGGCTCTCGCAGTACTGCTCGGCCGTCAGCTCACGCACGACGGGCGGGTTGATGCCGGCCTGCGTGCGGAACTTGAAGCGCGTGACCTTGCCCTCTGCGTCGGGCAGGTCTTCCAGAAACACGTCGTGATCCCAGGTGTGCGCGCCGAAGTCGTGCCCCTCGGCCACGCGCTCGCGCCACCATGGCGCCCAGGTGTCATCCAGCGTCGTGCCGCCGGTCTTGGTCGGCTCGCTGGCCAGGAAGAACGTCGCCTTGGCGTTGTGACGCTGCAGCGTCTCGGCGATCAGCGGCGCCACGCCCATGTGGCCGGTGTCGAACGTGAGGTAGACCGGCTTGTCGCAAGTCGGCTGCGCGGTAGCCGCGGTGGCCACCAGCGCCAAGAGAAGGGCTTTCATGGTTTTCGAATGTGGGTCGAGCGCCGGGCCGCTCCCAAGCCGGCCCGCAGGCGATGTGCTTGCGGCTCAATGCCGCAAGCATCGCCGTCCCCTCGGGGGACAGGCCAAGGTACTCCTTGGACGAGGGGCGACATTTCTATAGGCGAGGCTTGTGGTCCAAGGTCCAGATGCCGTGCGGCGACTTGCCCACCTTGACCTGGCGCACGACCTTGCGCGTGGTGGTGTCGATCTCCGTCAGCTTGCCCGCCCAGCGCGACGTGACGAGCAGCGTCTTGCCATCGGTCAGCACTTCCATGTCGTCAGGGCCCGACGGCCCGGGGAACTGGTCGACCACCGTCAGCGTGGACGTGTCGATCTTGCTGATCGTGTTGCCGGCGCGGTTGGACACCAGCACGTGGCGCTTGTCGCCCCAGGCGCGGAACGAGTGCGCGCCGTTGCCCGTGGGGATGCGCCGCACAAGCTTGGGCGCCGCGCCGCTGACGTCCCAGGCCTCGACGAACTTGTCGCCCGTCAGGCCCACGAGGATGAAGCGGTCGTCCGGCGTGAGGTAGATGTCCGCCGGCATCTTGCCGACCGTGACCTTCCACTTCACCGCCTGCGTCGCCAGGTCGATGGCCAGCAGCTCGTCGCTGTCCTGCAGGCTGACGTAGAGCGTCGTGCTGCGGGTGTCGATGTTCAGGTGGCTGGGCGTCTTGGGCGCCGGGATGCGCTTGACGAGCTGCAGCGGCTCGGCCGCCGTGCTGCCCTGCCAGCGGTAGAGGTCCACGCGGTCCAGCCGGTTCGACGCGGTGACGAACCACTTCATGTCCGGCGAGAAGCGCAGGTGATAGGGGTCGGAGATGCCACGCACCACGCGCTGGACCTCGGCCGTGCGCGGGTCCAGGAAGGTCAGCGAATCGCCCAGCGCATTCGCGACGATCAGCGACTTCTCGTCCGGCGACAGGTAGAGGTGGTGCGGCTCCTTGCCCGTCGGGATGCGCTTGACGACGGTGAAGCTGGCCGGGTCGACGACGGCGATGTCCGCATCCAGCGAGTTCAGCACGAAGATCGGCGGACGCGCCGACTGGGCCTGGGCTCCGAGAGCCATCACCAATCCCAAGGCCACCGCCCAACTGCGCAACATCCGGATCTCCAGCAACAAAGAAAAGGGCGGCACATCGCCGCCCTGCACGCCTTCAAGTTTACCCGGGGGGTCTGTCCGCACCCTGACCCAGGTCAACAGGCCGCGGCACTCACTCGTCGTCGCCGCCCAGCAGCCCACCGAGCAGGCCGCCGGCCGCAAAGCCGCCCAGCACCGAGCCCTCTTCCTTGTGGCCGCCCGTCTGCGGCGCCGCCGCGAAGATGCGCGAGGCCAGGCGCGAGAACGGCAGGCTCTGCAGCCACACCTCGCCGGGGCCGGTCAGCTTGGCCAGGAACAGGCCTTCGCCGCCGAACAGCGCCGTCTTGATCTTGCCGACGTACTGGATCTCGAAGTTCACGTTGGGCGTGTAGGCCACCACGCAGCCGGTGTCCACCATCAGCGTCTGGCCCGGCTGCAGCGAGCGGCGCACGATGGTGCCGCCGGCATGCACGAAGGCCATGCCGTCGCCGTCCAGCTTCTCCATGATGAAGCCCTCACCGCCGAAGAAGCCCACGCCCAGCTTCTGCTGGAAGGCGATGCCCAGCGACACGCCACGCGCCGCGCACAGGAAGGCGTCCTTCTGGCAGATCAGCGTGCCGCCCAGCTGGCGCAGGTCCATCGGAATGATCTTGCCCGGGTAAGGCGCGGCGAACGCCACGCGCTGCTTGCCCGTGCCGTGGTTGGTGTAGACGGTGGTGAACAGCGACTCGCCCGTCAGCAGCCGCTTGCCGGCGCCCAACAGCTTGCCGAAGAAGCCGCCCTGGTTCTGCGAGCCGTCGCCGAACACGGCGTCCATGCCGATGGCCGAGTCCATGAAGAACATCGACCCCGCCTCGCCGATAGCTGCCTCGCCGGGATCGAGCTCGATCTCGACGAACTGCATTTCCGAACCCTTGATCTCAAAGTCGACGACATCCATGGCCATGTGGCGCTCCCAGGCTGAAAAAACGGGTCGCATGATAGGCAAAGAAGAGGGCGGGGAGTGGCTTGGTTCAGCCCGAGCGGACTGGGCGTCGGCCAGCTTTGGCGGCGAAAGGCGGTTGACGGGTGGGGATGTCTTGGCGACGACCGGCTTGGCCCGTTGCATCGCGCCGGGACTTGCCTTCGGCGAAACCTGCGGTTTTCGCCCCGGCGGGCGACCTACTTTCTTGTGTCGACAAGAAAGTAGGCAAAGAAACGACCCCCGACCGCGCCGCCCGCAGCAGAGCTGCGGGTTCCCTGCGCTGCTCAGTCCTCGAGGGCCCGCGCAAAACTCGCGCCGCTACGCTCTGCTCAAACAGTTGCGCGGAGTCAGTTCACGAAGTGCGCTCCGCGCACGCCCTCAAGGCCTTGCATCAACCAATAACAACAAGGCCCCCAAGCCCCATTTGTTCAATCGAGCAACACACAAAGGCGAGCCTCGAAAAACAAGAAGCTCTCAGGCCATTCAATTTTTAACCAACTCCACATCATTTAATTTCATTCGCCACTCAGCCCCCACCTTGTGCGGCGACTCAACCACCTCAATGCGAGCATCGTTCACACGTCCCTGAATCTCATGATCGTTGATTCGCACAATAGGCACATTGACAAACCATTCAGCCAGACGCTGGGGCGTCGCCTCTCGAGAAAAAGACATCACCCCATGGGGATTGACCTTCAACTCAACCCCCTTTGCCACCCACCTACCTATATAAGCTTCATGCCCCTGCAGAACAGGCGCCACTCGATTCATTAATCGATCGCCAACAAACCACACGCCCCCAACAACCAACAGCGCGAAAAATAGTTTATTCAACCCCATTAGACACCCTCCCGGCGCATTGATTATTTATCCAGCTTGAAAAGCGGTCTCCCGCTGGGATCCACGAAGTATCGCACCGCATGCCGATGGAAATATTCACCTAGCGGAGCGCAGGCACTGTGCGCCACCCTGGTCCAACGCCACAGCACCGACCACATGCTGCGAGCACGTTTTCAGAGAATTTCTACTGTTTTGATGTCGCAACCCCGAAAGAGCCAAGGCTCAATTTGCGACGCCTGAAGTTGCAAATATTCGTCGCCATGCAGTGGCGTCCGCCCCACTTAACGATACAACTCGTAGGTCATGCTACCCAACAACGAATATTTCTGCCTAGCCATCAATTTATCGCCACGGGCGATGTGCTGCCAAAATTCTTTTTCGATGCAAATTCTTCGGGGCGAGGGAATGGCGCGCCCCTGGACTTCCACCGAATAGCTGCAGCGGCGCGCACTCCAACCACCATCACTCTTCCGGACGACAGTCAATTCCTCAACTCGTTCTTGGCCAAACAGTTGAGTAAAAGCGGCTGGCACGCCGCTGTTCAAGCCTGCCCACGCAAACCCGCACATCACCCCAAACATCAAGCCATACATAAGCGCGCGACGAATGATGCCAAGGGACGGGATCTTATTTGCCGGATGCCGGTCCCGGAAAAATGGAATAAACAACGCGATGGCGACAGGGACGGCCAAATATCCAGCCGCAGACTCCACCACCGGCTCTGCAACAAAGTGGTTTGAGATGCCAAAAATAACCAAACCACACAACCCAACAAGTGTCAACGTGTATATTTTTTCGTATCGAGACGCATTGGAACGGAAAAGCAAGGGCATGGGGAGACGGTGAATTTTAGAAAGGCTTGACCCGAGACAAGCCGCTTGAGATCAACAAGCACATCATAAGCGCCCCAGTCGTTCGCTTCGATAACCGGCCGAGCTGATTACTGAATGCCAACTAAAGACAAGGAGCCAGCGGCATAGTCGTGGCCGACCGAACTCGGTTCCATTGGCGCGCAAGAACTCACACGATTATCCCGACAGCGGCTGAACGTCGAAGCGCAGCAATCTACTGGAGTGGCCATACAAATGATGTGACGTCCATATGCAATGCCAAGCCAAGCCAAGCAGTCGCGACCTACGAAACTCACGACCTTCGCGGACCAACAACACCATCACAACTTAGCTCTACGACGACACCGAGGTCATCAGGAAAGGGAGGTAGACACTCGTCGTTTGGCGAATTGAAGTCATTGTTCGTGCTGGCATGGTAGGTTGCATTCCGCGCGTTCGGATTGATCCAGATTCCCCAAACAGCGAGCAGTCCTTCTGAGGTTCCCGCTTCCTCATACCCCCACAACTCAGAGGCTTGGGCACGCGAAATTCTGCGCGCCTCGGCGATCGCGGCAGGAATGGCAGCCCGCCGGGAATTGTTGTTTTGCGAATTCCGTCGCCGCCTGGCGCTGCGCCAAGGACGCAAACTCCACCCAAACTAGAGTAGGTCCATTTTGGCACTCGTCGCGGTTTTCATAAGCACCCAACAAAGATGCTCGGCGCAAGTCTTGATGTTCCATTTAGGCGCCACCCCAGAATTAAGCGAATCAGCCAGCAGCTGGCGCAGGTCCGCTTAAATGATGCGTTGGCCTCACACCGGCGCGATGCGGGCCAGCGCCTTAAAGACCGGTATGAACGGCTTCAGTTCATCTCTCGTCACAGCCTTGTCGGACTTGAATTCGCTGAGTATTTTTTGCTTGAGAGAACTCTTTGCTGACTTCCGCTCCTTCCCATCGGCAGAAGTGAGCGCCATAACCAAGTCTGCATTGGCGCCGTAGACCTTCGCCAGCACCCGGTCCGGAAGTAGTCCCTCTATGCACTGTTTTCCCGGCTTATTCGCTCCGACCGCGATATACCCTGCGCCATCCACTAGGCCGACTTGCACCATTGTTCGTTCCAGTTCCGTCTTTGCATCAAGATCAAAGGTAACAAGAACACGCTGAAACTTGTCGATAATGAATTTCAAGAGTATTGAGTTCTTAAGCGCATCCTTGCCTTCATATGGCACGATGTCGACACCCTTCGGCAAAGTTAAATCGGACAACGCAAGGCTATGAATGTACTCGAAGTACTGCTTATCAATGTCCCCCTCGACAAGTAGGACGCATTGTTTCCCGCTAAACAGAACATCCTTCCATGCGGCAAATTCAACGTTGTTCAGGCCAAGGATGTTGCCAAACGGCTCCATCCAATTTTCGTCGCGAACTTCGACAACCTCGGTAGCCTTGATCTTGCCGTAGGACAACTTGCGCGCGAGAAGCACGTTGGACTGGACATGTTTTTGGCACAACATGTATGGGCTGTGAGTCGTGACAATAGTCTGAATCTTCAGCCCATTCGCCAGATCGATGAGCACGCGACCAAACTCAGCCTGTGCAGATGGATGAAGGAAGCTCTCAGGTTCTTCTATCAAGATGACTGGAGTGATTTTGTTCTCGTCGGGCTTTGTCCTGATTCGACTTGCATGCAGAATGGACATGAGAATCTGAGTTCGATTCTTGGTTCCACTTCCCCAGTCGTTCAGCGGAATGTCGACGTTCTTGTCTCGAAGATTGACAGCGAATGGGATCGAGCCTGTGAAAATTCCCTCGGGCAACGAAAACTCCACATCGTACTTTTCTTCCAGGTGGCCCAGAAGTTCCGTTAGTTCGGTCTTGTGAGCACGCGATATCTTCTTTATCTTCGTTTGGACTTTCGCAAGCTCGTCGGAGATCTGCTTAAGTTCGTCCGCCGTGAATGTAAGCTCGTGCAGATGCCGGCCGCCCGCGCCGAAGATCGGAGAGAACGCGTGCGCCGAGTCGTGCATGAATGCAAGGTTCGAAGACTTCAGCTTTTGTAGAACTTCCTTTGCTGCGTAGTTCGAAAACTCCTTGTCGTTTACCCAGACCTCACAGATGGTCTCTTCGTTTGACTTGTGTGTGACTTGAACTCTAAGCTTCGCGTCCTGCAACGGCAAAGCCTGTTCATTGAACTTCTCGATGAACTGGAATAGGCCTGCGTCTTCGTCCGGAGAAACAGCAACGACGTAGTCAAAAACGATGTCTTCAGTCTTCTTTGTCCACTGCGTTCGGTCGTCACGATAGGCAACTTCGTCGCGTCGACGATAGAAGTAAACGTCACGCGAGTTGTCCCTAAAGGTGTGTCGTATCGCGCGCAGAAGCGTCGTCTTTCCGGCGTTGTTTTGGCCTGAGATCGCTGTGTAGTAGCCATTGAACTGAACCGTGACATCTTCTAGTGTTCGGAAGTTTTTGACGGTCACTTTAGATAGCTTCAAGGCGGACTCCCTGGATGTTTGAATGGAGCGGCAGAACGAGCCATTACATTTTGATGCCTACCGTTTGACATGAGAGGCTCGCCCCGGCTTGCCGGGGCGAGCCTCTCGATGCAAGTGTTGCCCTCACTGTGCACCACTAAACTCTGGAAACTTCTCAAGGTACTGTTGCAGGCCGTAGTTACCCTTAAGCAACTCGGAATCCCGAAAGATTGCTTCAAAATCTAGTTGAGCGATAGGGTCTTGCTTCGCGTTTGGCCATGCCGCAAAGCCAAAGATGACAACTGCGGAGCGGGGTTCAATTTCACCCTGAGCGAAGTATGAGGGCTGATAGATACGTTCCTTAAGCAAGCAGAGATAGAACTCGTTCCGCCAGTGCTCCTCGTGCCCCCTGGCGAGCCGGCGGTAGAGGTTTGTCTTCAGTGACTCTCGGAGCGATTTGTATGACTGAAGGTGGCGCGCGCAGGTAAGCCAGTTCAGCCGATCAGCTATTGGACGACTGTTCTGAAGGCCGCCAAGCGTGAGCGCGCGATAGGCGCGTTCGAGTGCCTGAACGGCTTCCTTGAACACTTCCGAGTCGTGAGTGTTCTTCCACGGGATATAGATTGCGAACACAGAGACGGCCGCCGCCCCGAAAGACACCGCTGCAGAGATCGTGGCGATCACGTCTGCCGTTGACCAGTCGCTGGGCATAAGTTGTGAGGCCTAATGTGTTTATCGACAGTCTGCGTAATGTAGTCCGCCCTGCAGAACCCCGCGAACCCGCATGAACACTAGGTTTTGGGGGCTGAGTGCCAATGGTCAGAACTCCCAGGAAGCTGTTCAATCCGCAGCGATTGCTGCGAGTTTTGGGAGGCGAGTTGATGGCCACGGACGACTTCTTCAGGGCGCGACTGGACGGCATGGTGGACCCGCGCCACCCGCTCTGTGCTGGCCCAGCGGATATCCTGGGCGCTGATCGAGTCCTCGCTTGCGCCGCTGTTCGCGCGCAAAGCCCGCTCGCTACTCACGTTCGGCCGACCCTGGCCGACTGCCGCCCTTCCACCCAGTCCCCCCCAACACCATCACGCCGCGCCGGCTGCACTGACCTGCACGCTCAGCAAGTCAGAGCAGTCGCCAAAATTTCTCTGTTGACAGAAATTTCAGACACCGTAAGCTACACGCCATGGAACTCACCGACATCAGCCGCCGCTTCATCGTCCACTGGGGCGAGATGGGCACCAACTGGGGCGTGAACCGCAGCGTGGCGCAGATCCATGCGCTGCTCTATGTGCATGGCCAGCCGCTGCACGCCGAGGAAATCGCCGACACGCTGGCGCTGGCGCGCTCCAACGTCAGCAACAGCCTGAAGGAGCTGCTGAACTGGCGGCTCATCCGCGTGACCCACCTGCTGGGCGACCGGCGCGACTACTACGAAACGTCGGGCGATGTGTGGGAGCTGTTCCGCACCATCGTGCGCGAGCGCAAGGAGCGTGAGTTCGACCCCACCGTGGCGCTGCTGAAAGACCTCGCCGCCGACCCGGCGCTGGAGAAGGAATCGCCCGCCATGCAGGACCGCCTGCGCAGCACGCTGGAACTCATGCAGACGCTGGGCAGCTGGAGCGACGAGATGCTGCGGCTCACGCCGGCCACGCTGGAGAAGATCCTGCGGCTGGGCGCGCAAGTGCAGCGCTTCGTGCGGCCGGCCAGCCCTGCGGACGCGCCGGAGCCTGCCGCCGCCAGCGTCTTCCCCGTCACCCCGCCCATGCCGCCGATGGGCTGACCTGCCCGGGGCCGCCACGCCGCCCCTTTTTTTGCCTTGTAATTTCTCTTTTTACTGAAATAACCGCCATGACTGCAAACCACCCTACCCTCACGGTCTACTACGACGGCGCCTGCCCGCTGTGCCGCAGCGAGATGGGCCTGCTGATGCGCCACAACACGGCCGGCCGGCTGCGCTTCGTGGACATCGCCCAGCCCGGCTTCGATGCCGCCGCGCTGGGCGTGACCCAGGCCGCGCTGATGGCGCGGCTGCACGTGCAGCAGCCAGACGGCAACTGGCTGGTGGGCGTGCCCGCCGTGCAGGCGGCTTATGCCGCGACAGGCCACCACCGCATCGCCCGCGTGCTGGCCCACCCCACCGTCGCGCGGCTGGCCCGGCCGGCCTACGACTGGCTGGCCGACCACCGCTACCGCCTGCCGCGCTGGCTGCTGAAGGCCGCGCACCTGCACACCGGCAGCTGCGCACCCGACGGCGCCTGCCGCACCCGCTGAGTTCAACCCCAGGAGAGCCACCATGTCCGAACTGAACTTCGTCATCACCCTCGCCATCGCCGTGCTGGGCCCCGTCATCGCCCTCAGCTACCTGCGGCCCATCCTGCTGGTGGTGCTGGACTCGCTGTGCGTGGCGCCACTGCCCGGCAAGGTCGGCGCGCACTTCTGGGTGCGCAGCGCCTACGTCCTCGCCATCGCCGGCACGCTGGTGCTGGCGCTGAGCTTCGGCAACTTCGACGGCAGCCTGCTGGACGCCGTGCACCGCGCGCTGTGGCTGGCGGCGGCCGGCTGCTTCGTCAGCATCGCCGTCATCACGCGCCGCGTGTGGGCGCCCGTGCAGGCGCGGCTGCCCAAGCCCGGGGTGGCGGTGCACCGCACGCCGGCCAACGCCACCGTGGCTGACGACCGGTGGGTGTGAATCATGAAGATCCTCGTCATCGGTGCCGGCGGCTTCATCGGCCGGCAGGTCTGCCAGGCGCTGTCGGCCCACGGGCACGAAGCGGTGCGCGCCGCCCTTCGCCCCGTCACGGCCTGGGACCAACCAGCAGCCTGGCAGCCGCTGCTGGCCGGCGTGCAAGGCGTCGTCTACGCGGCCGGCTGCCTGCGCGACCAGGCGGGCGGCGTGAGCGACCTGCTGGACCTGCTGCATCACCGCGCGCCTGCAGCACTGGCCGATGCCTGCGCCGCCGCAGGCGTGCCGCGCCTCGTGCATGTGTCGGCGCTTTGTGGCGGCATCAGCGCCTACGCCCGCAGCAAGCGCGCCGGTGAGGTGGCGCTGGCCGGGCGGGCCTGCATCGTGCGGCCCAGCCTCGTGGTGGGGGTGGGCGGCGTCAGCAGCTGCCTGCTGGACCAGCTTGCCCGCCTGCCCTGGCTGCCGCTGCCGGCCGAGGTGGCGCGCTGCCAGGTGCAGCCCATCCGCGTCGAAGACCTGGCCGACGGCATCGTCGCGGCGCTGGCCGCACCGGAGGCGGCCGAGTCATGGACGGCCGTGGGCCCGGAGGCGGCCCCGGTGGCCGCCTGGATCGCCCGCCGCCGCGCCGCACGCGGCCTGCCACCCGCACGCGAGCTCGTGGTGCCG
>JACCDP011244367.1_pt1 | contig 14661 bp, 10 predicted proteins | sample 7445841 | NCBI WGS metagenome assembly JACCDP01 (sample SAMN15323441, study PRJNA562643) | freshwater metagenome | isolation source: river surface water | place: USA:Blue River Watershed | collected 2017-08-17 | reverse complement strand
ACGTTTCAAAACTTATATTTGTCACTGTTATAAATCACACAGATCAGATGAAAGGATATTTAACTACAATTACCTTGGCGTTTTTTACGTTGAGTTTGACTTCTTGCTTCTTTGGAAAAAACAAAGGTAAGGGGCTCCCTGATGATGGGCAGTTGCATGGTGTTGCGCCTGTTGCCAAGAAAAGCATGTTAACGCCAAAGACCATGGTATACGTTCCGCCTGGAACATTTCACATGGGCCCAAGTGATGAAGACGTTAGTTTTAACTACAGCAACCGTAATAGAAATGTGTCTATTCCTGGCTTTTGGATGGATGCAACAGAAATCACAAACAATCACTATCGTCAGTTTGTAAACTGGGTTCGTGATTCGTTAGCCTATAAAGTGACTTCGGGAGTTGGATTAAACAATCCCTCTGATACTACTGCTGTAAATTGGAAAAAAGCAGCCTTGTACAAGTACGATAACAAGGAGTTGGCAAATCTAACTGGGCTTACTTACGAAAATCCAATGACTAGAAAATTGGCTATTGATCCTGATAGTTTAATTTATAGGGTTCGTTATTTTGATTTACCTGCAGCTGCTAAAATCAACAAAAACAATTCAACGCAAAAAGGTAGAGATCAAATTGTTAGCTATGCGGTTCCAGTATATCCAGACACCTTAGTTTGGATTAGAGACTTCTCTTATTCTTACAACGAGCCTTTAGCGAAAAAATATTATGCACACCCTGCATATGGTAATTACCCTGTAGTGGGTGTTACTTGGAAACAAGCTGTTGCTTTTTGTCATTGGAGAACGCATATTCAAAATGCTAATTTTGAAAAAAATAAAATTGCTGTTGACGGTGATTACAGATTACCTAATGAGGCAGAGTGGGAGTACGCTGCAAGAGGTGGTCGTACCAGTACCATGTTCCCTTGGGGTTCTCCTTATTTGAGAAATAAAAAAGGTTGCTTACTTGCAAACTTTAAACCAGGTAGAGGTAACTACCCAGAAGATGGTGGTTTCTATACGGTTAAAGCTACAGCATACTGGCCAAACGATTTTGGTTTATTCAATATGTCAGGAAACGTTGCTGAGTGGACGGCATCTTATTTCTATGAAGGTTCTTACAATTTTATGTCTGACTTAAGTCCGGATGTTAGAATTGAAGCCGACGAAAACGACCCTCCACGTATGAAACGTAAAGTTGTAAGAGGCGGTAGCTGGAAAGACGTTGGTAACGCTTTACAAGTTAGTGCACGTGCTTATGAATACCAAGACACTGCAAAGTCATACATCGGATTTAGAACCGTTATTGATTTAGCGCCAAAAACAAAAAGATAATTTCAATTTAAAATATTCATCTCAACTTTTTAATTCATAAAAATTTAATCCATGTCAGCTCAACAAAATAAAATCTTTGGCTTACCAGCTCAAACAACAATGAGACTTGTAAACATTTTTGTATGTACCGGTGCATCTGTCGTAATTTTTGGTGCAATGGCAAAAATCCTTCACTTGTCATGGGCAGACTGGGCTCTTAAAATTGGTTTAACAACAGAAGCCATTATCTTTTTGATCTACGCAATTTTACCACCAGAAGGACACGAAGTGACTGTAGTTGGTGGTGGTGGCACTGGCGAAGTGCCTGAGTCTGTAGTGAAAGATATGGTAGAAAAATTCGATTCATTATTTGCAAACGCGGGTTTAACACAAGAAAATTTATCTAAACTCAGCACTAGCTTTCAAAAATTAGGCACCACTGTAGATCAAATTGGTCAAATTGGTGACGTGGTGAAATCTACTTCAGATTTTTCTGCTAAAACAAATGAGGCTGCAGTAGCACTGGGTTCTATTAAAGACGCTGCAACGAAAGCAACTGACTCTTTAGGAAGTATTTCTTTGGCTTCAGATAGTACCAACGAATACCACAAGCAAGTTCAAGGCTTGGCTAAAAACTTAGGTTCACTAAATACTATTTATGAACTTGAATTACAAGAAAGTAATAATCATCTTAAAGCATTAAATCAGTTCTATGGCAAATTAGCGCAAGCTTCTGAAGCGATGAACGGAACAGCCGAAGATGCATTAAAAGCAAAAGAACAAATTGGTGCCCTTGCTAATAATTTGGGTAAATTAAATCAAGTATACGGTAACATGTTAACTGCTATGCAGGGTAGATAGTAACCCACCAAGATTTAAACACACATTATTAATAAGATTACCTAAATAGTACAATATGTCACTACCTAAGGAGCCGCGGCAGAAAATGATTAACATGATGTACCTAGTGCTTACTGCACTACTGGCACTAAATGTATCTGCCGAAATTTTAAATGCATTTAAAACCGTTGATCGCAGTTTGATGATCGCAAGCGGTGTTGCAGAACAAAAAAATCAAGAAATTTTCAAATCGTTTAAGGCCAAATTAGAAGATCCAACTTCAAGAGAGAAGGCAGCATTATGGGAGCCAAAAGCACAGCAAGCTAAGAAACTTTCTGACGATTTGTATAATTACATTGAGGGACTTAAAACCGAGCTCAAAAAAGAGTCTGGTCTTAAAACCGTTGATGGTAAAGAAGAATTTAAAGAAGACGATTTAGATGCAGCAACTCGTTTATTAGTTCAAAATGCTCCAGACGGAAAAGGAAAAGGAAAGGAACTTTTTGAAAAATTAAAGGCTTATAAAGAACAGTTATTGGCTATCGACCCAGGTATGAAAAAAGAAATTGAAGTGGGTTTGCCACTTGATTTAACCATTCCTCCTACAAGTAGCGAAGCTGGAAAGAACGATTGGGCCTATGCTTATTTTCATATGACACCTACTATTGCGGCAATTACAATCATGAGTAAGTTTCAAAATGACGTAAGAAATTCTGAATCAAAAGCTGTCGAATACTGTCATAAGCAAATTGGGCAAGTAGAAATTATTTACGATCAGTTCCAGGCTTTTGCTGGAACCAATACGCAATATTTAATGCCTGGCGAAGAGCTGGTGATTACAGCTGGTATTGGTGCATTTTCTAAAGCAGCACAACCCTCTATTTCTATTGATGGGGCAAATGTGCCACTTAATGCAGAAGGTACTGCCGAATACAAAACACGTGTTGCAGGTTCTGGTTCTGGTGTTAAGCGTGTAAGAATTTCTTATGCAAAACCTGATGGAACAACAGCTGTGGTAGAAAAAGAAATTAAATATACAGTTGGTATTCCTGCAGGCTTAACCGTTTCTACCGATAGAACACGTGTATTTTATAAGGGCTTAGAGAATCCATTAAGTGTAACTGGTGGTGGTGGTGACGAAAAAGTAAGTGTTTCAATTGAGGGTGCCGGTGCTTCATTACGAAAAGTTGGACCCGGACAATATATTGTTACTTGTACTCAATTAGGAACAGTTAATGTTGTTGCTAATGACGGTAAAAATAGTCAAAGAATTCCGATACCGGTTAAGCGTGTACCAGATCCAATTGTTGTTGTTGGTGGAAGTGCTGGTGGTGCAATGGCAGCAAATGTGTTTCGTGTACAAAGTGGTGCTATTGCCGAACTAAGAGATTTCGTATTTGAAGGGGTTTCTTATAAAGTAGCTTCGTACATGCTTATTTGTACTGGTAAAGGTTTTGAGGAACCTGAAATTGCAGATGTAGTTGGCGCGTCATTTAAAGATGCTTCAGCACAAGCGTTGATTAGGAGATGTCAAGCCGGAACTACAGTTACCATTGGTGAAATTAAAGTATTGGAGCCAGGGGGCGGTACTAGAAAATTAGATCAAAACATTACGTTCATATTGCAATAAAGTAGTTTTATATGAAAAAAATATTTATAATCGGTTTAGCTGTAAGTGTTATTAGTATAGGTGCATATGCACAGACAGGTTTTGGTGCGTTAAAAGGTAAAAAAACATCTTCTGTTGTTGATACCACAAAAAAAACAGGTACGCCATCTGTTACACCTTCTGTAACGCCAACTACTAGTAGTAGTGCCGTAACGCCGCCTAAGCCAGGTAAATCCTATGATACTACTATTGTTGGAGGTTTTGGTGAAGTGATTCCAAAAAGTTTGCGCAACGAAACCCTTGCCGATCGAAAGGCAGACCGTTCAAAAAATCCATTGGAATACGAGCATCTAAGAGAAGATGATTGGTTGTACTCTGAATTTATTTGGAGAGAAATTGATGCAAGAGAAAAAATGAATCAATCTTTTTTGTATCCTGGTAAAGACAATACTGGTGACCAGCGTTTCTTTTCTATTTTGTTGAATGCGATACAAAATGACAATGTTGCTGCATTTTCGGCAGAGGGTGGTGATGACCGTTTTACCAAAGAGCTAAATTACGCTGACATTTCAAAAATGATGAAAGGTAAGCTAGATACTATTTTGGTACAAAATGCTAGTTTCCCAAGCGTTTATGATACAAGCATTATTGTAGATACTAAGTTTGCTCCAAACCCCGATTCTATTTATACATTTCGTTTAAAAGAACAGTGGATTGTTGATAAAGAAGCGAGTAGACTTTTTTGTAGAATCATTGGTATTGCACCCGTTGCAAAAATTGTGGTTAATGGTAAGTCAACAACCAAAACACTATTTTGGGTATACTATCCGGATTTACGCAAATCGCTAAATAAATATAATGTTTACAATCCTAAAAACTATGCAGGACGTATGACATGGGAAGAGCTATTTGAAAGTCGATTCTTCTCAAGTTACATTGTGAAGTCTAGCAATAACAATCCTGGCGATAAATCCTTAAGTCAATTATTCAAAAATCCTTTATTTAGATTATTAGAAGGTGAAAATATTAAAGAACGAATTTTCAATTACGAACAAGACTTGTGGTCATACTAATTGAATAATTGTGTTATAAAAAAAGGGACTTTTAAAAGTCCCTTTTTTTATTCGGTTGTTTCAAAATACTTTTGAAGTGCTGCTGCTTTTTTGGCGCCAATAATCGCCACAATATTTTGGATGGGTTCCTTTTTGATATTGGCCACCGATTTAAATTGGTTGAGCAATATTTCTCTCGTAGCAGGGCCGATACCTTCGATATTTTCAAGTGCTGTTGTGAACGTGCCTTTTGATCTTTTATTTCTATGAAACGTAATGCCAAAGCGGTGCACCTCATCTCTTATACCCCTAAGCAATTTTAAACTATCACTATCCCATGGTAATTTTAAAGACTCACTATCACCCGCAAAAAATAGTTCTTCTTCATTTTTTGCTAAACCTACGAGCGTGGTGGTGCCAGTGAGTCCTAGGGCCTCTATGCTTTCTAGAGCGGCGCTCAATTGCCCCTTACCGCCATCGATGACAATGAGTTGCGGCATAGGGTCACCAGATTCCTTTACCCTTTTATATCTCCTATAAACCACTTCTTTCATAGTGGCAAAATCGTTGATACCTTCTACCGTTTTAACATTATAATGACGGTAATCCTTTTTACTAGGCATGCCGTCTTTAAAACAAACCATGGCAGAAACCGGGAAACTCCCCTGAAAATTTGAGTTATCAAAACATTCTATATGTATAGGTGTTTCTTGTAATTGTAAATAGGATTGGAGTTCTATTAATACAGACTTCTTTTCACTGTCTGTTTTACCTTCTAGCCGTAATATTTTTTTAAGCTGTAGTTCTCTGGTAAAATAGGTTACGTTCTTAATAGAGAGGTCTAGCAGTTTTTTCTTATCCCCTAATTTGGGTACCGTGATGGTTATATTTTTATCAAAATATTCAATAGGGTATGGGACAATAATTTCGGTGCTAAGGCTATTAAAATCGGCTCTAATTCTTTCGATTGCAAAGCACAATAGCTCATCTTCAGGTTCGTCTAATTTTCCTTCTAAAGGAACCGTATGTGTTTGTATGATACTTCCGTTTTGTACCATCAGGTAATTAACATAGGCTAGTTTGCCGTCTTTAATAATTGAAAACACGTCAAGATTAGAAAAGTGCTTACCCACTACCACCGATTTTTCTTGATAGGTTTGTAAGAGCTCTATCTTATTTTTTAGGTAACCCGCCTTTTCAAAATCTAGAGCCTCGGCATGCGCTTGCATTTGTTTTTTTAAATGACCCATCAGTTGGCTCATATTCCCTTTTAGCATATTTTTTAGCTGCTCCAAACTATCTAAATATTCATCTTCTGTTTGTAGTGCTGCGCAAGGAGCTAAACAATTGCCTAAATGGTATTCTAAACAAGGCTTGAACTTGTTTTTGTCAATATTTTCTTTGCTTAAATTAAGCTTACAAGTGCGAAGTGGAATAAACTGTTTTACAAAACTTAATACTTCTCTGATAGTTCCTTTAGAAGTAAATGGACCAAGGTATATAGAGCCATCATTGTATTTTTTCCAGGTTGAAAAAACCCTAGGGAAGCGCTCCTTTTTGATGACTAAGTATGGATAGCCCTTGTCATCTTTGAGTAATATATTATAACGAGGCTTGTACTGCTTAATAAGTGAGTTTTCTAACAGTAGCGCATCCTGCTCCGAATCAACAATTGTAAATTCGATACGATCAATTTTTTGAACAAGCTCGATGGTCTTAAAACTATTTTGATTTTTTGTGAAATAAGAGGCAATCCTTTTTTTCAGGCACTTGGCTTTACCAACGTATATAAGTATGCCGCTCGCATCATAATACTTATAGATGCCGGGATCTGCGGGTAATTTGTGTGCTAATTGTTGGTACTGCTCCTGGGTCATTTATGGAAGTATAACGCGAACAGTAATTGTTTTGTTGAGTAAAAATCCATTACCCGCTTCTTTACTAATTGATTTGGTAAAACCCTCATTCGTTTTCCAACTCAATTGTTCTGTACTTGTAGTATCTTTTGTTTGGAACTGTTTCCTTATAAATAATCTTTTTATAGTCGAGGTTTGGTCATCCATTAAAATATCTATATTTCTAATAGGAACCGAAGTATTGATTGGCGTGTAGTTGATATTTAAACTTGCTGTTCCCGCGTCACGAAACACCGATTCTTTGTAATTTATTTTTTGAATACTATCACTAATATCAGCGTCAATAAATGATTGAATCATTGGCATAACAGCTGTTAATTGATGAGTGGTACTATCCTTTTTTGTCCCTTCTATTGTAACAACACTAAACGAAACTCCAGTGCTATCAAAATACTTTACTTGATCATTGATATAGGAAGCTAGCGGGTAAAAGCTTGTTGTATCGGTTACAATACTATTTTTTGACTCCTCTTTTGAATTGCTGCAGGCTGTCGCCATCATGCAAACGATACATGCTATAATTAAAGATTTCATACCGCAAAATTACTTAAACTGTTTGCTCCAACCTATTCGGAAGCCGTAATCAATTAAATTTTCTTTGATTGGGTAAGGGTTGTTATATGTGGGTAGTGTTTGGTATCTGATTTGAGGTCCTAACTGCCAAACGGTATTTCCTTTTTGATAGCTAAATTGAATACCAACACTAGTATTCATGTTCCATTTACGAACGTAGTCATTGCCTGCCGCATAATTTGCATAATCGGTTGAAAGTAAGTAAACGTTTTTATTAATATTATAGGTTGGCTGAATAGTAGCTTGTGTATGGATGCCAAATTTCTTGAATTGAAAGAGCTTGTAATCGAGTCCAATTGGCATGGCAACCTGATACACTTTATTATTAAGATGGGCGGATCTAAAACCAACATTGTTATTATAACTCGATAGTACAGATACTGTTTGAATTCGACCGCCGTTAACAAGTGCAAGTGTTGCAGCATTGGCGCCTGTTTCATAGGTATCAATTTGATATTGTCTTATATTAAGTTGAACTCCTGTTTTAAATTCTAATTTTTTGGTAATCGGATAATTAAATGTGAATCCAAGTTCTAATCCAATATCAGGTCTATGTCTCACTGCTTGATTAAATGTAGGAGTTTGAACTGATACTGAATTTATTGGAATGGCAATAAGTGATGGTTGAATTAACTCTTTTACTTTTTGATCGTTGAGCATCCTAAAACTAGCAGAAGGCGTAACATAAAATTGAACGCTATATTTTCTGTTTTTTTGTTTGGCATTAAAGCTCGTATTAAGGTCAAAATTGTTATTAACCTGTTGTTGTATAAGTGCTGGTAATAGGGACGCTTTATTTATTTTGGTTAAGTTATCATTAGTTGAAACAATAGTCGCCGCTTCAAAATTTTCATTTACGTTAGCGGATGGGTCAGTACTTATTGTTGAAGTATCGTCTACTGTTGTTGCATCATGTGTTTTGTTAGAAACGGGTAATGTAAGGGTAGGCTCAACCCGCACTATGCCTAGAGGCATTTGCATTGATGACTGCTTAACTTGAGCTGTTCGTGCAGATTTTGCAGTAGTAATTTGTGTTGGTGAATGATTGGTTGAGAAAGGTTTATTAATTGCTGCCGACTTGTTTGTCACAACAAAAGTAGAAACTGTAAGTGCTAGGAGCACGGTCAAGGCAATGATGGTAAGAGCTGGCCAAGAGCGCTTGCCTTGCACTTCGTTACGGATATTATCCCAAACACGACCAGATGGGTACATCTTGTGTTCGTTTACCTCATCAAGTATAAACTCCTCAAAAGCATCTAGTTGATTCCTCTTTTCCATATCTACCCGCTTCGCGCAATTATTTTTGTATCACCGACAACAACTCAAATTTTTCTTTGGGTGCTTCAATAATTCTTTTCTTAATTAAAATAGTAGAAAGCATGGCTTTAGCCCTTGTGTATTGGCTTCTACTCGTGCTTTCTTCTATGTCTAGTAAAATGCTAATTTCTCTATGACTGTATCCTTCTATAACAAATAAATTGAGTACCGTTTTATAGCCAACAGGTAATTGTCTAATGCACTCAACCACTTGTTTAGATTGCATAATGGATGCAATGGATTCTTCTTTTACTTCCAAATTTTCCGCACTCGTTAAATCTAGGCTCTCTGTAAATTTCTTATACTTTTTTAGAAAGTTGATACTGGTATGTACCATAATCCGCCTAATCCACCCTTCAAATGACCCTTTGTTTTGAAACGTATGCATTTGTGTAAAGACTTTTATAAAGCCCTCTTGGAGCATATCTTCTGCATCTTCTCTGTTTTGAGCAAAACGGTAGCAAACGCTGAGCATTTTAGGGCTATACCTATTAAATAGCTCCCTTTGTGAAGCAGCGTCGTTGTGAAGGCAACCCGCAATAATTGCTTGCTCGGTCATTGAGTTGGTTTGATAATACCTCTAATTTAGGTAAAAAAAAGGGCAAAAAGCGTAATATTCACGTATAAATTCATTAATTTAATACCCTATTTACACTGTAAAAATCACCCCCCCCCCGTTACCATGGAAAGAAATAGATTTACTGAAAATACCCCACCACCTACCACTGGTTTACTACCCTATACTGGCAGTTTTGGTGCTCCGGAACTCAGGCATCTACTAAGACGAACCCTTTTTGGTGCCACAAAAGCCGATATGGCTTACTTTTCTGGTAAATCTGTAACGCAGGTTATCAACGAACTTTTAAATCCTACGGCGCCGTTACCGGCGCCTCCGGTTAAAGAATATGTGGTAGCTGCCACTACACTCGTTCCAGATAATAACATTGCGGCCGGAACCACCTGGGTGAGTGACATTAATAATGACGGAACCATTGCTAGTTACAGACGAGCTTCATTTAAGAAATGGTGGGTTGGGAATCTTATTAACCAAGACCGCAGCATTCGTGAAAAAATGACGCTTTTCTGGCACAATCATTTTTCTACGGAAACAAATGATGTAGGTAACGCGCAGTATATATACAAGCACCATAGTTTACTACGCTCTAGTGCGCTTGGTAATTTTAAGACGCTTACAAGAAATATAACGCTTGATCCCGCAATGCTTGTTTATTTGAATGGGCAGCTCAATACAGCTGCTGCACCCGATGAAAACTATGCGCGTGAAATTCAAGAACTTTTTTGTTGTGGCAAAGGCCCAGATTCTTTATATACCGAAGCGGATGTTAAAGCAGCAGCTAAAGTATTAACAGGATGGCGTAACAATGCTACTACACTTAGTTCCTATTTTACGGCTTCTAGACATGACGCTACTAATAAAACATTTTCTTCTTTTTATAATAACACAGTGATTACTGGACGTAATACTGCTACAGCTGGTGATCAAGAATTAGATGACTTATTAAACATGATTTTTGCCAACCAAGAAGTGGCCAAATACATGTGTAGAAGGCTCTACAGGTGGTTTGTATATTATGATATAGATGATACCGTAGAACAAAACATTATTACACCACTTGCTAATTTGTTGCGTTCTAGTAATTATGAAATTCTGCCGGTATTAGATATGCTTTTAAAAAGCGAACATTTTTTTGATGTATTGTCCAGGGGTTGTGTTATAAAAAGTCCAGTTGATTTAGTAATTGGTTTTTGTAGAGAATCTGAAATTATTTTTCAGCCAGACACAGACTATGTTACAAACTATGGCTTTTACAATTACCTCGTTAGTTGGATGAGTAATATGCAACAAAATATTGGTGATCCACCTGACGTAAGCGGATGGAAGGCTTACTACCAAGAACCTCAATTCAGTGAAATTTGGATCAATAGTGATACGCTACCAAAGCGCAACCAGTTCACTGATACCATGCTAGTAAGTGGCTATACTTTTAATAGTAAAAAAATTCAATTGGATCCACTTGCTTATGCAAAAACATTTTCGAATCCAGGCGATCCAAATGCATTTATAGCAGAATTGACGGAGCGTTTACTAGGGCTTGATATTTCAGCAGCTTCAAAAGCACAGCTTAAAAAAGATATTTTATTGAACGGCCAAAGCCTCGATATTTATTGGACACAGGCCTGGGATTTATTTATCGCTACGCCAACCAATGCTGCGAATACCACGTCGGTTCGTACTAAAATACGTGACCTCGTAAAATATTTAATGAATCTAGCCGAGTACCAACTAGCTTAAAATAATCCCCCAATGAAACGTAGAGATTTTTTAAAAAATACTGTCCCCGTTGGTGTGGTGATGCCCGCGCTTGTTGGTGGATTTTCTTTTAAAGCATTTGGTGCCGAAGATCCAATTGCACAATCACTCCTCCTGCCAGCTGCTGTAGAAAATGATCATGTGCTTGTTATCATTCAATTAAATGGTGGTAATGATGGATTAAATATGGTTATTCCGCTAGATAATTTTTCTAATTATGTAAATGCACGTTCCAATATTTATATTCCTGAAGACAAAGTTTTAAAACTTGCTGGTGTTACCAAAGCGGGATTACATCCAGCTATGACTGGCCTTCAGGCGATGTACAATGATGGCGAATTAAATGTTGTACAATCTGTGGGATATCCGCAACCTAGTTTTTCTCATTTTCGAGCCACTGATATTTGGATGAGCGCAAGTGATAGTAATACCGTCGTAAATAGTGGATGGGCGGGAAGATTTTTGGATGCCGAGTTTCCGAATTTCCCCAATGGCTATCCAAACGCTTCAATGACAGACCCGCTTGCCATTCAAATTGGTTCAGCAACTTCTTTGACATTTCAAGGCCCTGCAGTTAGTATGGGTATGAGTATTAGTAATACTTCTAGTTTTTATAATTTAATCAATGGCGTTCGTGATACGGCTCCTAATACCCCTGCGGGTAAAGAATTAAATTTTGTGCGCATGGTGGCGCAACAAACACAACAATATGCATCAGTTATCAAAGATGCTGCCGCTAAAGTACCTACGCAGGTTACCTATCCTACAAGTAATTCACTCGCAGATCAATTAAAAATTGTTGCAAGACTTATTAAAGGCGGGTTAAAAACGCGCGTGTACATGGTTAATTTTGGTGGCTTTGATACGCACGCAGCTCAAGTAAATGCGACTGATACAACAACAGGTTCACATGCTGTACTTTTAGGAAAAGTGAGTGATGCTATTAGTGCCTTTCAAAAAGACCTTAAATTTCTTGGTGTTGATGATCGTGTAGCGGGCATGACATTTTCTGAATTTGGACGTCGCGTTAAATCCAATGGTAGTGTTGGTACCGACCATGGTGCAGCTGCTCCTTTATTTGTTTTTGGAAAAAATGTGATACCCGGTGTTTTAGGCGCTACACCAAAATTTGGCGCTAATGTTAGTGTTGGTGAAAACGTACCTTTCGAGTTTGATTTTAGAAGTGTATACGCAACGCTGTTATCTAATTGGTTATGCGTATCAGATACGGATCTTCAACAAATCATGCTTAAGAACTTTCAAACCTTACCACTTGTAAATGCAGCAGCATGCAAGAAAGCTGTTAATTTATCCGGAGAAGATTTGGTGCATAATTATCCCAATCCGTTTACCAGCAAAACCGTGATATCGTTTAAAACGGCAGGTGGTCATACCCTTATTCAGGTGATGGATATGTTAGGAAGAGTTATCACGAATTTAACAGACCGTGATTACGCGCCTGGCACTTATACTGTTGTATTTGATTCAGGTAGCTTGCCAAGTGGCGTATACTATGCTAGGCTACAAAATATGTCAATACAACAGGTGCATACGATGTTAAAAGTCAAATAGGTTTGCGTTCATATTCTTACTTACTTTGTATGATGGAAATTAGTTTTAACACACCCGCACTTTTGTTTCCGGCCATTAGTCTAATTATGCTAGCTTATACCAATAGGTTTTTAGCACTTAGTAGCAGGGTGAGAAACTTGCATGACAAATACCAGAACCAAGAACAAAAACATATTATACACGGACAAATAAAAAATCTTCGCTACCGCTTAAAGCTTATTAAAAATATGCAGGCGCTAGGGGTGGTTACGTTTTTAGGTTGTATCCTTTGTATGTACCTTATTTATGTTCAGTTTATGTTAGCAGCTAATGTAGTTTTTGCAATTAGTTTGCTATCGTTTTCTGCCTCTTTACTTCTTTCTTTATTAGAAATTCAATTAAGTACCAAAGCCCTTGAGCTAGAGCTTAGTGATATAGAAGGTTTAGAAGATCCTTCGGTGATTGAATACTTTAAAAAGAAATTCGGAAAAGAGTAAAGCCGCAAATTAGCGCGTTACTTTTCTTTCTCCTATTTGTTGACGCCACATGGCATAATAAAGTCCTTTTTCTGCGAGTAGTGCTTCGTGTGTTCCGGTTTCAACAATCTGTCCTTTTTCTAAAACGTATATTCTATTCGCATGCATGATGGTGCTGAGCCTATGTGCAATCATAACCGTAATTTGCTCCCGCTCTTCAGAAATAGCATGAATGGTTCTTGTAATTTCTTCTTCTGTAATACTATCTAATGAAGAGGTGGCTTCGTCAAAAATAAGAAGGTGTGGATGTCTTAGTAGTGCGCGCGCAATAGATAGTCTTTGCTTTTCGCCGCCACTGAGTTTTAAGCCCCCTTCACCAATGATACTATCTAAGCCTTGTTGCGCTTTTGATAAAATAGAATGGCAACTTGCTTTTTCAAGTGCTACAATCATTTCGGAATCTGTAGCATTTGGAAATACGAAGCTTAAATTTTCTCTGATGGTACCCGCAAATAATTGCGTATCCTGCGTTACAAAACCAATTTGATTGCGAAGTTCTTCAAAATCGATATCGTTTTCTTTCGCACCATTGTATTCGATATGTCCAATTTGGGGTCTATATAATCCCACTAGTAATTTAACGAGGGTGCTTTTGCCTGCGCCAGATGGGCCAACAAAGGCAATGGTTTCGCCAAGATTAACGCTAAATGAAATATTGTCAAGTGCCTTAAACTGTGCGCTTTGGTGCTGAAAAGAAACACCTGCAAAAGATAGGGTTTGAATGGCGCCAACATTTGTTGGATGGTCTGGTCTCGCTTCCACCTCGCGGCTCATGAGCTTATGAAAGTTTTGAAGAGACGCTTCGGCTTCTCTATAGCTTAATATGATACTGCCAATTTCTTGTAGTGGCCCAAAAATAAAGAAGCTGTAAAACTGTAAAGAAATTAACTGACCTACTGTTAATACATCTCTATAAATAAGCCACATCAATGTGAATGTGATGACTTGCCTTAAAAAATTCACAAGTGTTCCTTGTATGAAACTTAGGGATCGAATATTTTTTACTTTTTTAAGTTCAAGGCCTAAGATTTTATAGGTATTGGTATTGAGTCTTTTTACTTCTTGGTCTGTTAATCCTAAACTTTTTACAAGTTCTATATTACGTAAACTTTCGGTGGTGGTACCCGCAAGTGCTGTCGTTTCTCCAACAATTGCTTTTTGAATTACTTTTATTTTTTTACTTAGTAGGTTGGTAACCGCTCCAATTAGTAAAGCGCCACCTAAATAAATAGGAACTATTGACCAGTGTAGTCTGGTTGCATAGATTGACACAAAAACCACGCTTACGATAATGCCAAATAATACATTGGTTACATAACCAATAAACTTTTCAGTGTCGGCTCTAACTTTAGTTAAAATGGATAGTGTTTCACCACTTCGTTGGTCTTCAAAATCTTGATAGGGTAAGCGCATGGAATGTTGAAGTCCATCTGTAAATATTTTTGCACCAAATTTTTGAATCACTACATTAACGGTATAATCCTGGAAAGCTTTTGCTAGTCTACTTACCATAGCGGTACCTACGAGTAAAAAAAGCATCCCCATGATACCTTTTATAAATTCACTTTCGCTTCTAAAACTGCCATCTGCATTGGTTTTGGCATGATTGGCAAACTGATCTATGAGTT
>JACCDP010434275.1_pt1 | contig 14661 bp, 14 predicted proteins | sample 7445841 | NCBI WGS metagenome assembly JACCDP01 (sample SAMN15323441, study PRJNA562643) | freshwater metagenome | isolation source: river surface water | place: USA:Blue River Watershed | collected 2017-08-17 | reverse complement strand
TGGGGGCGGTGTAGCTCGTTATCTTGATCATGTGGGAATGGGTCGGGATCCTCCTCGGATCTGGGGGGTAAAGGCAGCCTCGTTTGCGTATGAGTGCGGAGTCTAGGACTGGCCGGCTGGGGTGGGCTATTGCGTTTTTTGGCGAAAAAGAGGGTCAAAAGATGATTTTTGCTGAGCATTCAAAGCACGCTACCAATTATGCCGTACTAAAACGGCTACTTAGGTGGGAGTGATGGTTTTTATTGACGTGGAATAGGGATTAGGAGAGTGTGAAATTTTTTGTGTAAACCCGCCACGACTTGTCAGTTCACATGTTGAGGGATCCTGTCCCCAAAAATTATTTTCAACTGCCCTAACGCCAAGGGCCACTCTCGTTTACTACGAAAACTACCCCTCAAGTCAAGCGTCGCTAAATAAAGCATTTTCTTAAGAGCATCATCGGTCGGAAAAGATGCTTTAGTTTTAGTGACTTTCCTGAATTGGCGATGAAGGGCTTCAACAGCATTGGTCGTATAAATCGTCCTTCTAATCTCTGGTGGATAGGAGAAGTAGGTCGAGAGAACAGACCAATTATTGCGCCACCCGGCTACGGCCTGGGGGCAACGAGCCTTCCATTTAAGTTCCAAGTGATCTAGATTCGCCTCTGCCGCTTCAAGACTCGGGGCCCGATATACCTCCTTGAGGTCTCGGATGAACTCCCTGTGGTACTTCCAGGACATGTAGCGTAATGAATTACGGATCTGGTGAACGATGCATAGTTGTACTTCGGCCTTAGGGAATGCAGAAGCTATTGCTTCTGGAAAGCCCTTTAAGCCATCAACACAAGCGATAAGGATGTCTTGAACACCTCTGGCCTTCAACTCACTCATGACAGAAAGCCAGAAGTGAGAACCCTCGGTTTCCGCGAGCCACAGCCCTAGGACGTCGACTGTACCTTCTAAGGTTATGCCCATGCATGTGTAAGCTGCTTTAGAGATGACTTTGCCGTCTTGTCGGATCTTGTAGTGTATGGCATCCATGAAAAGAACGGGATAAATGTCATCAAGCGGCCGAGCTTGCCACTCTTTGACGCCTTCTAATACCTTGTCGGTGATACGCGATATCAAAGTCGGGGAAATACTTGTGCAATAGAATTCCTCGAGTTGTGATTGAATGTCGCGAGTACTCATTCCACGCGAATACATTCCAATTATTTTCTTCTCTAGATCGGGGTCAAAGGTCTGGTACTTCTCGATAAGCTTTGGCTCAAAAGTTCCTTCACAATCTCTTGGGACATTGATTTCCATGGGTCCGGAGGAAGTTTTTACCGTCTTTTTAGAATAACCGTTACGACTGTTAGTCTGGGAGTTGCTTGATTTTTGATAAGGTTCGTATCCAAGATGATCTTCTTGCTCGGCCTTCAGAATGCGCTCTACAGCTTGCTTCATAAGCTCTTGCATGGCTCCACCAGGGCCAGTGAGGTCCTCCAAAGTTTTCACTCTCTGGAGTTTTTCTTGAACCTTGCTAAGATCGAATGGTTCGCCATTGTGATTGCTTGTTCTTTGTTCCACTTCCAGCTCCTTGCTTGGATAGGCTTTCAGCTTATCCTGTAAAGGGCCGTTTACACAAAACTAATTACACTCCCTGAAAGGTCTTTATAAAACGCTCCTCCAAGCCATCCTTCAGGAAACCACACGTGAGGGATTTCAAATTTTTTACAGCCGTCATGTGGCTACCAATTCTGCCATACTCATTCCCAAGCTTAAGGCGGGGTTTCTTATCACGTCGTTTGAACTTTCCGATATCTTTGGAGTGCTGGTTCACCTTTCCTATTTCACAAATCCCATTCGCCGCAAAGCTATAGATTTTAGAGCAGGACAAGCTCTTCCCGATGAGGAGCTGAGGAAGTACCTCAGCTTGTAATCGAGATCTAGCAGCCTAACCAAGCTCAAAAGTCGTAACTCCATAAATCTGATTCCAGGGTAAAGCTGGAGCCTTGCCAAAGTACATGCGTCCACAGGTAAAATCTGGACGCATACCAAAATCCACAGCCAACTGCAGCGCTGAGGGATTGTTGGTGGGGATATCAAGGCAAACAAGCTGACCCCGCAGAGGTTCTGTCAGGGCTCTTAAGGCGAGTTCGGCCGCTTTTGCATCGCGCGCAAAGAGGGGCCCTATTCGATAGCCTTGGACGCTTTTGCGGATCACAGCCATGGCCCGTATGCTGCCATCCGAAGCAAGGACAGCTTTGCCAGCTCCCTGCTTGGGCTTGATCCAGAGTTTCAAAAACTCAGACCGTTTCGCCCCAAAATGAGTACGATCGAAAGCTTCAACCTGCTCAAATGGCAATTCACTTAGATCGCAGACTTGGCCATCGAGGGCTTGGTCCCGCGTAGGCGCATCGCCAATGACTGCGGTATGACGCGTCTGCTGATGCGAAAGGACAAAGCCACCATTTGCATAAAATGCTTGCATGGGTAACACTCCGTCGAGTCCGATGGGGGCATCAGGCTCGAGTCGTGAGCGTAACAGGTCGCGCCGTGCGAACCAGAGTTGACGGCCAATACCACGACCACGCAGGTCAGGTCGTACGAGAAATAAGCCCATAAATCCCAGGGTCCGACCGTAGGATATAATAGCCCCCGTGCCGACAGGTTCGCCATTCAGCTCTGCAACTAGAAATCCCTCTGGATCCGTTGCCCAAAATATATCAACATCATCAAGACCCGGATTCCATCCCTCCTTGGCAGCCCACTCAAGAGTGAGCACGAGCTCTTCCTTACGCATGGGACGGAAAATTACATCTGAATCTTTCATAGCCATATCCTTGTTGGCAAAAATGCCTGCGTTATTCAACAGGTTCGGCTTCTTCAGCAGGTTTTTCTGGAATCGAACCAGCCTGAGACTCCGCAGTAAATGCTGATGCTGGTAAGGCCCATGTGTAGAGCTCATTCCAGCCTTTCTGATACGCTTCTACAATTTCGGGCACAGCAATGATATAAAATTGTTCCGTATTGGTACCTCTCAGCGAGGCTCGCGAAAAATTGCCAGCGCCGGTAAAGATCGTAGCGTTATCAAAGATCATAAACTTGTTGTGCATGAGGGCAAAGTCGGCTTCATTGGTATCAAGAAATTTTATGTTTGCACCACCAGCTTCTAGCGCAAGGTAGGCATCGACTTCTTGAGGGGATACCTGCTGACCGGTAATGCCTCCAATGTTCTTATAACGTAGGATGGTATCATCATCAAACACAATAGACACCTTAACCCCAGCACGTATACGAGCTAAGAGTTTGTCGACGATGGGCAGACTTTGACCCTCGAGTTTTGTGATTTTATGGGCTGCGATGCTGATTGAATTTTTGGCATGGTCGATTAATGTGCCGAGGCGATCGACGACTTGTTGCTGTTTTGGTGGCAAGGGAGTTCCCAGAAAGACGATAGCCTCCGACTCGGCAAAGGGAAATTTCGCTAGGCAAAGTTCCTGAGCTTTGAGGATTTTGCCTTTGTCTTGCTGAATTTCAAGCTGCTTATCGATGGCCTTGATTCTTGTCTTGATGGCTGGGGGTTGCTCTCCCGTCAGGGACTCGAGGCTGGACTTTTCGGCCATAAGTTCGGCTCTTTGCTGGCCAAGTCTTGTCAGATTATCATGCAGGGATTCTCCTGCGGCTTTTACAGCATCGAGATAGCATCGATTGGCTGCAGCTAATTTATGGGTCGGAGGAGTTTCCAACATCAGCCAGTTGTCATAGTGGAGACTTGTTCCGCTGCCGGAAAGATTGGCGCTTGATGAAGTGAAGTGGACCCGTTGAGGGCCACCCGCCATAAAAATTTTAGCGTGGTTCAGCCAGCTGTCGCCGCGTGGGTAGAGCTGAAAGTTGCGACCATTGGCACATTCGACAAGGCGCTTATAGGGGCCCGAAGCTTTTTCTGGGGGGAAGAGCATGTCCATTTTGAGTAGGATTTCCACGCGAAAGTTTTCATTCTTCGCGCGTTGACACAGGGCATCAGCAATGGCTGGGTTACCAAAAGTCATGTAGGAAAATTGGACCCACTCGGTTTCGGGATCGTTGATCCAACTCAATAGAGTCGCTTCGATTCCGCTTTCTTGGGCGATCCTAGCTTTGTCGACGGCTGTCGTGCAGTAGGTCTTTGGATGCGGTGGATGTGAGCATTGTCCTCGGTTTAGGCGCAGTTGCCATGCAAAGTCTTGATAGGTACCTTTAGCGAAGGCTGGAGAAATTTCTATGGGGTTCGTATGGGAGAGTTCCGAAGTTGATTTTATAGACCTGCAATGACTTGTGAGTATGCTGATGAGAAAGATAAGGGATAGTGTTTTGAAAAGCATGGTTAGACTCCCAAAGCTTTAAGGTGGGGTGATTGTACCATGTTTAGCTTCACCGGGAGCTGCTGTGATGTCTAGATTTTACGGAGTTTGATGGCTTCCCCCGTGATGGTCTGCTATCTGTTTGCGAAGCATCGCCTTGACGGGATTGTGTAGAGGTATGGAGTGACATATTCAATCGGCGATGCCGAAATAAGTTTTCTTTTTCCTGAGGTCAGTCTCTTTGAGTTTAACGTTCCAGCTTGAGAGCAGGAGCGACCCATTCGAGTTCGGTTATCGTGGGCTCTGCTGAGACAGACTCGAGTTTTTCAAGCGTTTTTTCTGGCCAGCGGCTCTGCACAAGATTGACGAGCCAATGGGGAAGACTCCCTTTGAAATCTACGAGAGCTTCCATCGTAACCTCAGTCTCCTGAGGGCCCAAAACTTTGAGGGTATAAGCTGAGTGAATCACTTCGGCGCGAACACCTACGGTTGCAGGCGCTTTAGGATGCTGGGTCGATTTGATAGTAAGCAGGATAGATTTTTGCTCAGGACTGACAGTCAATTGGGCGAGAGAGACAAAGTCTCGGGCTTTGATAGGCCAAGGGGCTCGAAATGCATTGTAGATAACAGCAGAGTTTTGCGATTTTTGCTCAAGGTTTGCGGTCGATTCGAGCGCGTCCACCCATTTTTTTCGTATTTCCATGTCTTGAGTAAACATCACGGCAGAAATCTTTCCGATCGAAACTGGTATTGTCTTAATGCCCCGAAAAGCCACCAAAGGACTGTTAGCAACAGTACCTTTGTAAACCTTGAGCTTGTCTTTGTCCTTGACGAGGGACCATTGGATATCTTGTGCGTAGGTGACGGAAGTAAAGGAGCTTAACAAGATTGCTGTTACGAGCAGAAAGTTCTTCATAGAAGCTCCATAGGTATAGTCGGCGACCTGGAGGAATCGGTATTCTTTGTTATGACTGAAGACAATGAATTTTTACTTTTTTAGACATTTTGGGAAGGGAAAGTTTACGAGGTTTGGTGTGGAAACAGAACTTTTACAAGTTCTCAGGCAAGAAACCGACCAAAAGGTGGAGTTTTAGTGAGGAAGGAGAAGAGGAGGACGCTGAAAGCCAAGTACGAGATACATAGACTTTCAGCTTCTCATCGCAAAATCTTATTCTTCTGGACACTCGCCAGGCAGCGACCGAATCCACTCTTCGATCAGAGCGACCCCTTCTTTGTGCACCATGCCTTTGGCTAACTCAGGCATCTTCACAGCTGCTTTGGTCGAGCTGAGACGATTCATAAGGATGGATTTTTCGGGTTGTCCTGGAACAACGTCAAAGAGCACGCCACCGGCTCCGCGTCCTGCTGCAATTGGCGGTTTGCAAAGCCCGTAGTTTATATTGAGAGGATGGTTGTAATTGAGAAACAGGGCCGAGGTGTTGGCCTTGCCTGCAATACTGTGACAGTGCGCACAGTTGATGTCGAGGTAAGCACGGGCTCGTTGCTCCAAGGTGCCGGTGCTCGGTTCATTCCAAACAGGATAGCGCGGCACTTCACTGAAATCTGCAGGCAGATGATCTAGGCGATCATGCTCGCTCATATAAAGCAGCTGATTTTTGCCAGCGACGGGACCAATACCCTCACGATTGAGAAATCCAGCGCGGACGCCAATAGGAGTGCCTTGTGCATGACAGCCTACGCACTGGGCGAGGTTAGGGACGCGATATCTGTTGCTCAGTGTTTTACCGCTTTGATCTTTCCATGTGACTTGAGTGACAGCACCCCCACGTACAAGGCGGGCATCGCTGCCATCGTTATTCCATACATACTCGAGACCTTCCCAACCCTATTTTCTGTGAATGAGAAGCCGTGTTTCGATCACACGGCGAGGCCCTTGGGGTTGGCGAAGATCGACTGGAAAGTAGAAAGTCTTGGCGATCACAGTGCCCTTGGGTAGCTTGAAGGTAGCTTCGGGATCATACTCCGCAGCTGTCCCGGGGGGTAGATAGAGAACTCGGCTTTTGCTTGCATAATCTGAGAATAAAGGAGTCGTCGGTTCGTAAGGAATCGCTCCTTCGGTCCAATTGCTGAGCGGGTTGGTCTTGTCTTGAAAGAGACGGTAATGGGAAAGCAGGGGACAGTCGACGCTGGTGGCTTTCCAGTTAACGCCATCGCCTTGAGCCTCACAGAGATCAGCGATACGCTCCTGATCCGCTTCGGGTTGCCGCGAGGGAGCTGCAGGCACGGGTGCGAGAGTCACTGTCGCCAAGCGTGGTAGCGCACAGGTGTGGTCCTGGTAGTTACGTTCCATATCACCAGGAATCGGGGACCATTTTTTTTGCTTCCAAAAATTCATGTTGCCAAAGATGGCTTCATCTCCACCATCATTATCGTTTTGCTCGAGGCAAATACGACGATTGCCTTTGAGATCTGCCGCTGCAAAGCCACCCTTGCCATCTGCCTGACCAATTCCATCGTATACGATATGCGGAACGCGACGGGGAAGGCTGTGTACGGCTGTGATGAGTCCTAGCATATTGCCGCCGATATAGGGATACATGCCGGCTCGTCGCATCTTGTTGTGATGGATATAAATGTTTTCAGGTTGGGCATCGTAATTGGGGTCCTGAACAGCACTCTCAGTAACATGGTAACTTACGATTGCAATACTGGTGGTATTATGACGATCAATTCTATTTTCAAAGATTTCGATGTCATCGTTGCTCATGACGAGAATGCCGGTCCCCTGAGGGATCAGAGCCACACTGTTGCCCTTAGGAGCAAAATTCACAAAGTTATTTTCGAAGATTTCATTTTTAAATACCCGAGTGCCACGTCCTCCCTGCACCAAGAGGTTGGGGAGATTAAAGACAAGCACTCCACCGGTATTATTGGTCGCAATGTTTTCGTATACGTCCGCGCGTTGTGAATTTTCAATTTCGATGCCCGCGACATTGTATTCGACGCGGTTGCGCCGCACGATGATGTTCTTGGATTGACCGACGTAGACACCGGCGTCTGAGGCGCCGATGACAAGGTTATCTTCTAAAAGCACGTTGGATGACATCACAGGATAGAGCCCGTAAGCCCCATTTTCCTGGGCAGCACGCTTGGTCCATTCGATTTTGACACGACGAATGGTAGTTCCATTTACGCCTACGGCTTTGATGCCATCACCGGGATGGTCGATAACGGCTAGGTCTTCGACCACAGCGTGATCTGCTGTGATCATTATAGCCTGAGGTCCTTCGGCAGACTCCGTATAGACCAAAGTGGTGAGATCACGTCCACGCCCCTTGAGGGTAATGTGAGGCTTGGCGACGGTGAGTTCGACACTCATGGCAAAACGGCCTTCGGGAAGGAGAATAGTATCGCCGGGTTGAGACAAGATCAGAGCTTCCTGCGCATCGTGTTCCATCTGCTCGGATGCAGGGATTTCCCAGACCTTAGCTGATGCGGTGGGACTGACAAAAAACCAGAGTCCCAGAAACAAGACGAGTGCACGCTTTGAGCGAGAACGTAAGCACGCCATAAATTTGCTCCTCGGGGGCATTTGTAATGCAATGGACTTCATAATTTTTCATAGCTGAGCGGAGGCTTTGTGTCTAGAGAGGCTTTTTCGTTTCGAGGCTATTGTAGGTGACCTGCCACTCGACCCTGAGGCCCAGCGAGTCACTCATCTGGAGGACTTGATTTTCTATCTTGGGAGTACGCGGGAGGAGTTCGGGGATGATAAAGAACTGGACTTCGCCGACTTTGGTGTCTTGACCCACAAGACCCATGAGCTTATTGCGTTCAAACATTTCGAGTTTGTAAAGTACCGAAACAAGATCCTCGTCGACCTTATAGGTTCGCATGGTTTCCCCGACAACCTCGCGGATGGTTTCGCCGGAGAGGGCTTGCACGAAAGGGGGGCCGAGCTTTTTTTCACCAGCCCAGTACTTGAGGTTGGGGATAGTGATCTGGGCAAATTCGCCAAGAGCTCGTTCGATCTTTTTGCGATCCGTCAGGGCTTTTTTGGCATCTTCTTTGAGCAGCGGTAAACCGATCAGGCTTGCTTTCACAAAGTATTCGTTTTGGCCCTTTTCATCGTGATTGCCCGAACGCAGGGACTTCAAGGACACCTGAAGGTTGAGCTGAGAATAGTCAATAGGAGCGGTTTCCTCAGCTTGCGCAGCTGTGGCGAGGAGGCATATTCCCAAAAGCCAGGTGAGATATCGGGACCCGTGCATGAGCTCAATCCTATCCGAGGGTTTGCTAGGGTATCGGAATCTCTTGATGGGGGCTGAGGAGAAGGGTTTTGTAGCTAGTGTAATTTCTTGACTTTTGTAGGTCATAAGAATAGCTTAGGGCGCCCTCCCATGGGGAAGAGCTCAGCCTACAACCGCCCGAGAAGTCAATGAGCGTAGATGTATCCATCCTTGTTTTGGACCGGCACTTTGTCGCTGTATCAAAGCCAGCTCGTATCCCGACCGCCTCGGATGCGAGTGGCGATGACACCATGCTGGAGCGTGTCCGCGTCTGGCATCTGTCTCAGCAGGCCGAAGGCAAAAAGGGCTACTGTGTCCCTATCCACTTTTTAGATCGGCCAGTCTCTGGGGTTATGCTGTTTGGTTTGAGCAGCAAGGGAGCCAGCCGGCTCAATGAGCAGTTTCGTGCACGCACGATGCAAAAGACTTATATCGCTATTGTCGAAGGCACTCCGGTGCAAAAAGAAGCTCGTCTCGAACATCACTTGGCTAAAGATCGGCAGGCAAATGTTACGAAGATAGTCTCTCCGCAGCATCCTGAGGGCAAACGCAGCGTGCTTCGCTATAGAGTCCTGCGCAGTGAAGCAGGACTTTCTTGGATTTTGGTGCAGCCGGAGACCGGTCGTAGTCACCAGATTCGCGTGCAGCTTGCATCTTTGGGTACTCCTATCTATGGCGATGTGAAATATGGAGCGAAGCAAGCCTGGGATGGAGTCATAGCACTTCACGCTCTTCGACTGGAGCTGCAGCACCCGATCAGCAAAGAAAAACTCGCGATCGAAGCGCCGTTAACGGCTCGTTGGCAAGAACTTTGGAAAGGAACACTCCCTCTCCCCGAATCCGTGTGGTGAGGTGACGATTATGAGGCCCCCTATGTTTAAGCAACCAGCACCTAAGATTCAAACGACGACCCTCTGGGATTTTCCCTCGCAGCACTATGGCAATGAAGCTCAAGGGAGTTCCGAGTACATCGGTGTGACTCCTTCCTATGTGATCTGGAATCTTTTGCAGCGCTATACCAAGCCTGGCGATAAGGTTCTCGATCCCATGTGTGGCAGTGGTACTTCACTCGACGTCTGTCGCGACCTCAAACGCGAGGGTTTTGGTTTTGACATTTCCCCTTCGCGTCCCGATATCAAAAAAGCCGATGCGCGGCGCCTGCCCCTAGCTGATGACAGCATGGATTTTGTCTTTGTCGATCCCCCGTACTCGACCCACATTGAATACTCGGGTGATCCTCAGTGCATCGGTGAATTAGATGCGCGAGGCGGCGGCTATTATGAAGCGATGGAAGAGGTTATCTCGGACCTCTATCGTGTGCTCAAGGATGGTGGATACTTTGCGCTTTATGTCTCGGACTCGCAGGCCAAGGGCAAACCATTCTGTCCCATAGGCTTTGAATTGTTTTTCCGCATGTCTCGCTTGTTTGAGCCGGTCGACATCGTGTGTGTGACTCGGCATAACAAGACCCTCAAGCGCAATCACTGGCATACCTCAGGGATAGAGGGCAATTTTTTCTTGCGCGGCTTTAACTACCTCTTTGTGATGCGCAAGAATACCAAAGGCGATCCAGCTCTTCTCAAACATGAAGAGTCTGGTATGCTCTCGCCGCTCTTTCAGGCTGCTGTGAAGGCTGAGCCAGGGAAAGTAGTGACACCGGAGCTGTTTGCCCAGATCTTGACAGAGAAAGGGCCCGAGCTCGAAGCGGCACATCAGAAAAAAGTAGCCAAGAAAGCTGCGCGCGCCAAACCAAATCCGCGAGGAGCCAAGACTTATGGACGCAAGACTCGAAAGCCTCAGCGCTGAGATTCAGAAGTTCTGCAGCGAGCGTGACTGGGAGCAGTTTCATAATCCCAAGAACCTAGCGATTGCGATGAGTGTAGAAGCGAGTGAGCTGCTCGAGGTTTTTCAGTGGCTCACACCAGAGCAGAGTCAAAATCTCAATGCAGAGCAAAAGTATCAGGCTCGCGATGAGCTCGGCGATGTGATGATTTGCCTTTTGAATTTTGCCCATCGCCTCGGTATTGATCCTGTCGAAGCAGCGACTCAAAAGCTAGAAAAGGTCAAGGCCAAGTATCCTGTGGAAAAGTCCAAAGGCTTGGCAAAGAAGTATTCGGATCTTTGATGCGTATGGGCTAGTCTTGGCTTTGAAAGGGTTTAAAGAACGCGAGTATTTCCGTCATATAGGGAAAGAGGATGGAGTCGCGTTCGATATAGACTAGGTGCTTAGCTCCAGGGAGTGTTACTATCTTTCTCTCCGGAATCCCGCTCGCAAATTGATCACCAGTTTCATACTCAATCAATCCATCATCACCTGCTTGAAAGAGTAAAGTTGGAATCTTAATGCGATCCTTGCGCTCTTCAGCTATCAGTTTTTGAGTCGCTTCATTTCCAAAATAAAACCAGCGAAAGCTCGCTCCCCAGGCCTGAAGCTTGGGGTCCTTTTGCTTGCTTTGATAGTAGTAGGTAAAGCGAGTGAGGCTTGTTGTGTAGCCCTTTCTTACATCATAATTGGGGTCGAAAGGGCCTTGCCCAGGACAAAATTCCCTAGCTTTTCCAAGTTTCATCCCGAGCCATGCAATGCCATTGGCTAAAAACCTTGGAAAACCTCCGGTATTCATCTCTGTCATAGGGGTAGAAAGAACGGCTGCTCGAAAATAGCCAGGATAGTCCTGAAGAAAGAGTCCACCCACGGTTCCACCTAAGGAGTGTGCGTAGAGCAAAGGTAGCTCTTTGCCCGCACTCTTACTCACGATTGTATCCATAAAAATTTTGAGATCTTGAACATATTCATCGAAGCTTTCGATGACATCAGTCTGATCAGGATGAATACCTGTCCGTCCTGAATAGCCATGATTACGTAGATCGAGAGCGTAGACAGCATAATTGTTCTTGAGAAAATAGTAAGTGACCTCATTGAGGGCGCGGAGGCTTTCGGTCCAACCATGGAGGAGGACGATGGAAGCTTTTGGAGTTTCTGGAGTTGAAATTCGGTAGGCAATTTCTACTCCACCTAGTCCTGGAAAGCTCCCTGACGATGAATGCTGTTCCAAGTACGGGAGTACGATGGACTGCATGTGGTCAGCATATTGGGGTTCTTGGATAAAATACTCGGGGAGGACTCCCTCAATAGGACGAACAGGGCTTTTTTCTAGCTGAAGTGGCGAACGGCTGCAATTTCCCAGAAGAAAAGCCAACAAAAAGAGAACAGTGCAAGGCAAAATTTTCATCGTAGTTTCCTGATATTTCAGACTCAAAAGACCTGCTTTCCTTCTATTTTAGAACCTTGGCTTAGGAATTGGTAGATGCTCGTCACTAGGTAAAATCTTTCGTCCAAAAGCGACTAAAATAGGGTTGGGAGATCATTGCTATCAAGGTTTTTTGATTTTGAAGAATTTTCTTAAAATTTTTTTGAGATGGATTCTGACCTCGCTGCTCACTCTCCTGGTGGTGAGCGAGGTTGGTCTAGATATGGCCTATTCTCAAAGTGAAGCGACTCTAGAGGCAAATCATCTATTTCATTCAGGCCGTTCCTCTCAGTCCATCGAACTCAACGGACCCTGGGCCTTTTATGCCGGCAAGCTATTGGATCATCGGGCCGAATTTGGTCCTCCCGATCTCATCTTGCCCTATATCCAGCAGTGGACGAGCCTTAAGGATCCCAAGGGTTTAGTTTATTCGAGATCGGGGGTTGCGACCTATCGCATGACCCTAAAGAATCTGCCTTTTGCTCCAGATGGCTACAGTCTGATCTTTAGGAATTTTGATAGCGCTATGCGGCTCTATATTTACGGCCGTGGCGACCAGCGAGTCTTGGCGATGGTTGAGTCTGGAAAAGTTGGTGAACAATCTGAAGAGCCCAGCTTTGAGCCTAAATTTGTCCAAATCTTTCCGAGTCGAGAGCAGGATCTTGATCTCATCGTTCAAATTTCCAACCATACCCTGCCTTATGGTGGTATGTGGATGCCACCCTCGATAGGGAAGGGTTATGCAGCCTATTATCCGGTCATTCTCCAAAGTTTCTTTGCTCTTTTGAGTGCGGGAGTGGTGATCTGTGCACTCATCAATAATCTCATGCTCTGGTGGAGAGATAGAAAAGAGTTTGCGGCACTTGCGATCGCTTTTTGCTCTTTAGCATGTTTTTGTAGAATATGCGGTACAGATATGATCGGTATTATAGCTTTTAAAGAGTATCCTATTCTTATCAAAAGATTTGAATATGGAAGTATTCCTGCAATGAGCTTTTTTGCTCTCTATTCGATTCTAACTTTTGATTCTTATGCATGGCAGCGTCGTATTGTGAAAATACTCTGTGTCTCAGCTATTCCGAGTGTACTTTTGTGTGCCTTTGCAAGCCCATATGTCTTTGCTCGTGCCCTACCTGTTTTTCAAGTGCAAGTTCTGGCAAGCATCTTTGTATCTATGTTGATAGCTTTTCAAAGCATCCGTACCAAGCGAGAGGGGTATAGGATCAATGTGTTTGGCTTCACACTCGCTTTCTTTCTGGTCTTTTGGGATGTGGTGTTGGTGGCTCAATATAAGCTGGTTTCGCTCTGGCTGTCGCCTATGGCAGGGGCTCTCTATGTCCTCTTTCAATCGGAGATCCTAGCCCAACGGGCAGCTCAGGCAAAAAAAAGGGCGCAGGAGCTTGCAGTACAAAACGCAGAGCATCAGGAACAACTTCGCCTCGAAACCGAAACCAGATTTCAGCTGGCCTCAGATCTGGCGCATCACCTCAATAATCCCTTAAATCATATTGTCTATTCCAGTATAGGAATAAAAACGGCACTGACGAATCTTCGTAACTATATAAGTGCTGTTCTTGGCGAAGAGGTCAGTTCTGATCCTGAGGCGATGGAATTCCAGAGGAGCCTCGAGGGATTATACCAGGAGTTTGAACCACACTTTCAATACCTATCTACCGCTGTAGAACGTGGAGCCGTCGCGATCAAGGAAATTCGTTATCTTAGTGGTGTCGATGGATATGCGCTCGAAACTTACTCTGTACTAAAGCTAAAAGATGCTCTGATCAAGCGGCTTTCAGAGCGCTTCCCACGTTTTGAAAGTGAGCTTGTTCAGTGCCGAATAGAAGACAACTGTTCTGGGAATATTCAAGGCAATTTTTACGTGTTTTTACACGTCATTGAGCTCTTCTGTCAGACTTTTCTCATCAGAGAAAAAAGCATTCGCACTCTTTACCTACTGCAAACAAAGTCGGGGCAACTGCAGCTCAAATATCAGGGGGATCAGCTTGTTTCCCTTGAAGTTCGAGAGGCCTTGGAGAAGAAACTTAACTTTATTCTCAAGCCATTTCTCCATGAAGTAAATCTATCCAAAGACTCTGATGCTTGTGAACTTTTGTATCGACCTCTAATGTCTCACTAGGTTTGGTTCTCCGTCTTCCATGCATGGGCTTCGAGGTCTTCAAGCTTCACCTTGCGAAGAGCTGAAAAATGCGTAGCTTCTAGTCTCACATGAGGGGCGCAGCCAGCTTCTAAGGCTTGCTTCCATCGATCTAGGCACAGGCACCAATGGTCACCGGCTTTGAGGCCAGGGAAGCCAAATTCGGGACGTGGTGTAGAAAGGTCGTTACCCACATAGCGTGAGAACGCCAAGAATTCTTCAGTCAAGACACAACACACCACATGTTCGCCTCGGTCTGAGTCTTCTGTCGAACAGCTTCCATCACGAAACCAGCCTGTCATGGGCTCACAGCTGCAGGTGTCTATGGGTTTGCGGTAGATATTCATCTGAGTCATACAGCGCGAGTCCTTATTCTCAAAGCTTCACTTCATAGCAAGCAGCAGATCCAAACAGCTTACGGATCTCGGCACTCTGTTCTTGAAACCTGGCTGGATCGAGCAGAGCTAGGATCATACCACCACCGCCAGCACCGGTAGACTTAGCCCCTAAAACACCTAGATTTTGAATCGCATCGATCTGTTGCTGCATACTGGTGGGAACGACACCTGCAGCACGAAGCAACTTGTCACAGCTTTGCATAGCTTCACCAGCTGTACTTTGCTGGCCAGCTTGCAAGGCCTTATGGACGCTTAGAGAAATATCATCAAAAGCAGCGAGATGCTTTTCGCCATCAGTTCCCTT
>JACCDP010354112.1_pt1 | contig 14664 bp, 12 predicted proteins | sample 7445841 | NCBI WGS metagenome assembly JACCDP01 (sample SAMN15323441, study PRJNA562643) | freshwater metagenome | isolation source: river surface water | place: USA:Blue River Watershed | collected 2017-08-17 | reverse complement strand
TTTGAACTCATCTTTTACATCTTGATTGTAAGCAGTAGACTGATTCTTTTCTCCAAAACTTTGCCAGTACTTTTTTTGCTCCATGATATATTTATTATCGGGTATAATGTTGTTATTAATAGTGACACTTTTGACACTCCGTACCACCAATATTTTCAACGGTAACACCTTTGGTGCTATCCATTTTTCCAGATTTTAAATCTTGGTGGTATTTTTCATAAATGCTGTAAAAACCATTGTCTTTAAATTGAACCTTTGTTTCGCGGTGACAATTAATACACCAGCCCATGCTAAGGTCATTTTGTTGTTTTACTTCACCCATTTTTTGGATTTCACCATGACAGGTTTGACAAGCCACTTGACCTGCTTTTACGTGTTGTGCGTGGTTGAAATAAACGTGATCTGGTAAATTGTGGATACGTACCCACTCAATTGGTTTTGCTTTAGAGGCGTCCCAAGGCTTACCTGGTTCAAAACCTGCGTATTTGTATAGTTTTTCAATTTCTTGTGTACCGTTTACTTCCTCACCATCTTCTGTAAACATTTTTTCTCCATTGTATTCGTTGATGGCCATGTGACAGTTCATACAAACGTTTAACGAAGGAATAGTAGCTTGTTTACCTTGGTAAGCACCAGTATGACAATATTGACAGTTGATTTGGTTGATACCAGCATGTACTTTATGAGAATAATAGATAGGCTGAACTGGTTGGTAATCCTTACTTCTGCCTGAACCCATTGCACTTTTTGAAACCTGATAACCACCAAAAACAAAAAATACAACCGCTAAAAATGCGAGGTATCTTTTGTTTCTCCAAAACGGAACATCTTGTTCTGGTGTATGCCCTTCACGGCTGTCTGCTAATTTTTTTAGATTGGCATTTACTTGTAATAAAATAAGTGCTACTACCGCCAAAATCAGTGATAAAATTCCAAATAATAAAGAATTATCATCTTCAGCTGGTGCACCTGCTGCTGCTGCACCCGGAGCGGCTGTGCCTGGGGCAGGAACAGAAGCTACATACTTTAAAATGGCATCAATTTCCTCGTTTTTCAAATTTGGAAAAAGATTCATTGCTGTTTTGTTATACTCGAGGTATAATTTGTTCGCATATGCATCCCCTGTTTTTAAAAAAGCAGCGCTATTCTTGATCCAAGAATATAACTTTTCTTTACTTTCCCAACGGCCTTCAACCCCAGCAAGCGCAGGGCCTGTAGAGTTTTTATGCACCTGATGACAGGAAGCACAATTGGTATTAAACAAGGTTTTGCCGTCTTGGGCGGTAACGGTATTTGTAACTAAAAGGCCCAACAAGAAAACTGCGCTTAAAAACCAGTTCTTGACGATGCGACTTGTGTTGCTTCTAAAAGATGTCATATACACAAACGAATTCTATAGGTGGAAAAATATCCTTAATTGCGCGCAAAAATATGACAGGAAGCTGACAATAGCGAATACTATCTCACTTTTTTTTGTCCAAGACAATATTGAGTTTCAAGTATTTGTCGGCTTTTTTGTGCAATTTTGAACCATGTTTAAGCGATTGAAGGAAAAATGGAAATTAAGTTGGACTTCTTTTGTGCTCGTTTTTAGCACTTTTGCCATTGGTGGGAGTAGCTGTGGGTACCTAGGTAGAAAGATTCTAACCCTTACTGGGATTGAATCTGGTGTACTTTATTATGCATTATATATAGTTTTAATGTGTATGTTATGGCCTCTTTGCGTGATCGTAATAAGCATTCCAATGGGTCAATTTGGATTTTTTAGAAATTACCTCCGAAAAATGAGTCAAACCATTTTTGGGGTGTCAAGCAAGGCACCAAAACCCCAAAATGGGAGTTTTAGCATTAAAAAACGCAATTTGGCCCTGTTTGCGTCAGGTGCCGGCTCCAATGCGCTAAAAATTATAGAACATTTTAAGGGGCATCCTTCCATTAGAATATCACTTATTGTTTGCAATAAACCTGGTGCTGGGGTTTTACAAATTGCCGCTGATAATGATGTGCCAGTTCTTATGCTAGAAAAAAAGGATTTTGAACACGGGAATATGTATGTGAAAGAACTTGCGAAATATGAAATTGATTTTATCGTGCTCGCAGGATTTTTATGGAAAATGCCCGAGGCTTTTTTAAACGCATATCCAAGACACATGATAAATATTCATCCGTCGCTTCTTCCAAAATTTGGTGGCAAAGGGATGTACGGTTCACGTGTTCATGAGGCTGTCATTGCTGCTGGTGAAAAAGAATCTGGTATCACCATCCATTATGTAAATGGGCAGTATGATGAGGGCGAACATTTGTTTCAAGCTGTTTGCACAGTTGATGCAAATGATACACCGGATACGCTTGCTACCAAAGTGCACGCACTAGAACATTTGCATTTTGCACGCGTGATAGAAGATGTGATTGAAGGAAAATTATAAATTAGCGCTCCGTTTTTAACGCAACTCTTTTTGCATATACACAACGCCCGGAAGTGGATTATCGTAGTAGGCGTTAACAGTTTCAAATCCAAATTTTTGGTAGAGTTTTATAGCAGCTTGAAGCCTGTCCAATGTATCCAATTTCATGAGGGTGTAGTCTAGTATTTTTGCTTCTTGTAATAAAGCATTTACGAGTGCATCACCTATCCCTAATTTTCGATACTCGGGATTAACATACAATCTTTTCATTTCACATGTACCCGCTTCTGGCAAGGGCTGTAACGCAATACAGCCAACGGGTGTAGCATTATAGAGTGCAATAAAAAGCGCGCCGGTAGGCGCGCTGTATTTATACAAAGGATTGTCGATTTCGCTATCAAAAGATTGAAAACAAAGGTCTTCATTGAGCTCCCCCAAATACGCTTTAAATAGCGTTCTAATGCTTTCTAATGCCGGACCTTGTGTAGTAACTTTTTGAATGTCTAACATAGGTAATAGCGGATGCAATTAACCAGGCATTCTAGAAATATATTTTTCTATTTCTTTTACCTGATCAAGCACCTGTTTTGTAGTTGGCTTACAAGCTTTTGCTTTTCTAAAAAAATCTTTTGCAGCTCTAAACTCACGCTTATTGATAAAAATTTGACACATGGTTAAGTAAGCAACTGCTTCACTTTCTTTGTCAGGAATACCAAGTCTGATAGCAGCTCTGATATAAGATTCGCCTTGCTTAAGATCCCCTTTTTGCATCGACATCATACCAAGCTGTAATTTATTAGCACCTTCTGCCTCTGGCATGGGTGAGCCTAAATCGTTACTCATTTTTAAGTGCTTTTCGGCACTGTCAAAATCTTGCGTCATCATGGCTAGGTTTCCTTTGATGGTATAATACGTAGAACGTACAGGCTTGTAAAGTAATCCCGGAAACCAAACCGATTTTAATATTTTTTCTACCTCTTCTACATTACCCTGCTCCATAGGCTCTTGAATCAAACGAAGTGGTCCGATAAAAAAATGACTGAGTATACCTATCGTAAAAACGAGGTAAATAGGAAAAGTTGGCCAAAAACCGGTGCCACTAAAATTTAATACAAGGCCTAGCACAAGTAGCAACAAGCTTAGCCAAAAACGGTATTTGATGATGATATTGTAGAACTGCATCCCTTTAAATTTGAGCCGCTAAGATACATTGTTTTATTAAAAGCGGCCAACCCACAAGCATTTTGTGGCGGTAAGGGTTTATCTATTATTTTTGCTACCCTTTTAAGGATGGTCCCGTAGTTCAATGGATAGAATAGAAGTTTCCTAAACTTTAGATCCAGGTTCGATTCCTGGCGGGACCACAAAGCCTCAACACATGTGTTGGGGCTTCGAAGCCAACAAACCGCGAAGTGGGATAGTTTACAACAACAACAAATAAGCAGCAGCTGCAAATGCACAAGCACCACCACCACTTTCTGTAACTGCAATAGGGCTTCCAGAGGCATAACGTCCTTGATAAATTTTATTCCCTTCAATGACGCCTACTGGACTACCAGATGCATACCTACCCCGATATATTTTATTTCCTTCAATCACGCCCACAGGACTACCCGACGCATACCTACCTCGATAGATCTTATTGCCTTCTATCACTGCAATAGGGCTTCCAGATGCATACCTGCCCTGGTATATTTTTCCATTTTCAAATACAGCTATAGGACTTCCGGAAGCATACCTGCCCTGGTATATTTTACACTGTGCACGAGATATAGTTACAATGAAAAAAGAAACAAAAAGAAAAACAATACTTTTCTGGATAGACATACGTAAAACTTTATTTTACTAAAATACAATGAGGTAGGGCACAAAAAAACACCACGCTCTAAATCAATAACTTCTCCCCCCAGATTAGTCCGATTAATAACGTGGTGTCAATTACAAACTTAGCCCAATCAGTTATAATTTAACCATTTAATCATTATGTTTGCATTTTAATTGCAAACTATGAATCAACTAGAAAGGCTTCATTTTATCTATCAGTTACTAGAAATTGAACCCCGCACGGTACAGGATATTTGCAAAGAGCTTGCTACGAAAGGTGTTGCAACTGCTAGTAGACAAATCTATAATGACCTCCTGCAACTTGAAAAAAACTATTTACGTAAAAATCAAGCATTACAAATTACAACCGGGCAATACAACCAAAAAACATATAGGCTTGTATACACAGATATCACAATACCAGTTACAGGATTTGACGTAAACTCCTATCAATTAAGTAGACTTTCCATGACTACGTATATTACAGAAGGGCGCGGCGAATCCATCAATAAATTTAGAGATATCGTAGCAGAAAAAATCATGCACTTAAGCAAAACCAAATATGCTGCCTTACCACTTGAACAAAATTTTAATTCACACTTTTTTGAAAGGAAATACACCGCCGCGTTTAATCAATTATCAGAAGACATTATATGGTCTATTGCGAATAACAAAATTATTGAGATTATTAATATTTATGGAGATGCAACCAATGTATCATCAGATATCACGTATCCCTTTAAACTAAAGCCACTTTTGCTCGTATACCATAATGGCGCCTATTACATGGCAGGGTTTATTGTAAAGAAAAATGTATTGATCACTATTGACCTCTCAAAAATAGTCGCTTATGATATTACCAATCAAACCTTTGCATATAAAAAAGCGTTGCCACTTGCAAAAGCAGAATTACAAAAAAGATTTGGTTTAACTGGTAACATTGACAACGAAGTATATGATATAGAACTAGAATTTTCAAGCATCACGGGTGAATTTATCAGTCATTACAATTGGCACGCAACACAGAGCTTTACAACATTAAAAAACGGAAACTACCAAATGAAAATGCACTGCGGTATTAATAGAGAATTGGTTGGCTGGTTATTTAGATGGATGGGTAATGTAAAAATTGTAGGGCCCAAAAAACTAAAAGATTTATATCTACAACAGCTTGAAATTATTAATAAAAATTATAGCAGTGAGCAGCGCATAAAGTATTCCAATATTTTTAAATCTGCCGAGTAGTAATTTAATACCGCAGCATCTTTGTTTCACCCCCATCACCAAAGAGCTCCGTATAGTTTTGCAAAACACCATTAACTTTTACTTTTTTAGCAATGAGCCTAATGCCATGGCTATAATCGACATACCAGTTTACGTGGCCTGCATACACCGGCTGTATAGGCTTGCCATCTAATTTGTGCCAGCCATAAATTGCCACTCTATTGGGTCTTGCATTTTCAGCTACCTTATTACTTAATACCACATCTTTTTTAATGCCACTAATAAGGCCTTTTTTGTTTTTTCGCTGCCCTTCTATGATTAGATGGTGTTGCCACATGGTAATGGTACTATCCCGGTATGCATACATGGGTACTGGCGCTAATTTAACAGTACTGGCTTTATAGATTGCATCAACCATGAGTGGTGTAGGTAAAAAACAATCGTACGCATCGGCAATTTTTTGCGCAGCCATTGGCGTGATAGGTACACGGGCCCAATTACTATTAGTACCCACCACAAAATAATCGGGGGCTACATACAAAGTAACTTTGACCTGTTTGCCATCTGGCATTGTAAAAGGCATCGTAACGGGTACAAAATGAAAATAAAAATCCGGTACCTGTCCGGCATTTGCATATTCAAGCGCCAATGAATCACGCTCTGTCCAATTATAACTTACTGCTTGTTTAAAAAAAGCTTCGCCCGTGCGTGCATCGTTAGATACAGCAGGGGGCAAATCTGCTGGCCGCATGTTTTTGCTTGAAATACAAGCACAAAAAAATAAACCAAAAAGCAACCAACTATTTTTCAATGGCTCTAATTTTTTGTTCGATAGCGAGTGTAATTCTATAAAATCCTAAATCTGTCATATGGGCGCCATCAACAGTGGCTTCTCCATCCCCGCCAATTAAATTTGTAGTTTCTAAGTAATGTAAATTAGCCATTCCTTCTTTTTTTAAAAGCGCATATGCAGTTTTAAATATTTGATTGACTTCATTAATTTTTTGCCTTGTTACCAAATTAAATTTAGCGGTAGGATACAAAATATTTTCGACGAGTAAAATAGGTATGCCTGGTTTTAATGCATGTAGTTGACGCAAAAAGGGAACTGTTTTAGCCTCTGCCATAGCGGGTGTTAAATTAGGCCCACAATCAATCACATACATTGAAGCATCGATGCCCGACATGATAACAGCAAGCATAGAGTCTAGTTGCCCATTTCCGCTAAACCCTAAATTAATGGTTTCACGTTTTAATCTTCGTTCTAACTGTGCCGGATAGGCCATGCCTGGGCGCATAGCAGAAGCACCTTGCACAATGGATGTACCATAAACAACTAGCGGCTTTTGACCCTCAAAATAATTTTGTTGTGGCTTTTGAATAGTAGCCCCTTCTTCGATTCCAATAAATAGTGAATCGCAGGTTTCATAATCTGGAAGGTAAAGCAGGTATTGACGTGTTTGGCCATCCATATCTTTGACCAAATTGGCTTCTTGGTATACTGGGACATTTGGCTTTCCTACTCCCGCAAAATAAAAAGTGCCATTATCTAACCCGTATAAATCGATCCCTTTAACAAGCGTACCGGCCACGTGCTGAAAAACAACCGAAGATCCGGTTTTCCATTTGGCAGAAATTTGCTTGGCATTGGTTTCAAAATACACCGCAAATCCTGTTGGATTTTTACTCAAATCCCATACAGGTTTACGGAGTAAATTTTTAATTGTATCTGGGAATCTTTGATATACGGTTGCATTTGGCATTGGGCGCCCTAACAAGATAAATTCCTGCATATCGTGATACACCGTTTTAGTTTGTGCAGCAGCACTAAACACTAAAAAAACAATACATAAAAAAGTCCAGCAGTTTTTCATGCTTCAATTTAATCCTTTTTCGTAAAAACCATGTACCATAGCGCCTTACCTTTGCAAAAAATATCACAATGATGCGTTTATTGCTAGCAGGTTTATTATGTAGTTTGAGCATTACTGTTTTGGCGCAAAAAACCCAACTATCAGACGTTGTGGTAACCGCTAGCATGCTGCCACAACAAGAAAAAGAAACCGGACGCAATATTCTAAGCATCAAAGGATCCAGCTTACAAAACTTACCCATTAGTAGTATCGATGACCTACTTAAATATTTGCCTGGTATTGAAACCCAACAACGTGGGCCAGCAGGTACACAAAGCAATATTATCATTAGAGGCGGTACCTTTCAGCAAGTACTCGTAATTATTGACGGCATTAGAATTAACGATCCGCTCACAGGTCATTTTAATAGTTATATACCACTTCATCCAGAAGATATCAATAGAATTGAAATCATTAAAGGCGCCGCTTCTGCTATTTATGGCTCCGATGCCATTGGAGGCGTTGTAAATATTATTACCAATGGGCTACAGCAAAAAAACAACCACAAATTAAGCGTTGGCAGCAAATTGGGTAGTTACAATTCACGTTCCAATAATATTTGGTGGGGAGCACAAAAAGAGAAATGGAAACTCAGTGTTTCTTCGCAACAAAACAAAGCAGATGGAGAAAATTTAAGAGGTACAACAGGCTATTATAATAATTCATTTTACGCAGCTAATTTTAATTACGCCTTTACCTCTAATTGGAAACTTCACATTTTATATGCCAATGATAGTAGGGATTTTAATGCACAAAATTTTTATACCACTTTTAAAAGCGACACCGCTTCTGAAATTGTAAAAAGCAATTGGACGCAAATGGGTTTGTCAAAACAGTACACCCATAAAATAGTAAAATTTGATGTGGCCTATAAAAACCTATCTGATCGTTTTAGATTTAATCCGGCTGGTAGTTTTAACGAAAACAAAACCTCACTTTTTGTTGGGCAGGGTTCGGTTCAATTTACACGCAACCCCAATCATCAAATTGTTACAGGAGCTCAGTGGATTCACAAAAAAATTAGATCCAACGATAGGGGCAATCATGAACTAGCACACGGAGCTGCGTTTTTAATTGCTACCCACAAGCTTCCTAAAAATGTATTCATTAATGAAAGCGTGCGTATAGATTGGGACCAAAGCTATGGCTGGATTATTATCCCACAAGTAAATGGATCTTGGGTAAATGGCAATCTTACCACGAGGGCATCCATTGGCAAAGGTGTGCGTGACGCCGATTTTACAGAGCGTTACAACAATTATAATAAAAGCATAGTAACAGGAGGCAGCATTGGTAATCCCTTTTTACAAGCAGAAAAGTCTTGGAGTTACGAACTAGGTGCCGATTATAGAATGGGATCCAATTTTAAATGGGGCGCTACCGCATTTTTAAGAGATCAAAACAACCTAATTGATTGGACTCCTACACCGTATCCTATGATGCCGCGTCAATCAAATTTAGTTATTACAGGAAATTACTCTTTGGCTACCAATGTATCTTCAGTAAAAACAAAAGGGATAGAAACGGATCTTACTTACAACAAAAAATGGGGAGATGATTACGAATTAAACCTCAGCACAGGACTCGTATGGCTTTCTTCTACCAGTCCCAATAAAACGCCTTCATTTTATATTTCATCCCATGCGAGATTTTTGTGGAATGAGCAAATTGTTTTTAGAGCAGATCATTTACAGCTATCCATAAATAGTGTCTACAAAATCAGAAATACACAAACTGCATCTGCCATTAATGCTGCACTCTCTACTAATTATTTTTTAGTGAATAGTAAATTATCTTACCTTACAACAAAGCGAAAAGGAAATGTGTTTTTGGAAATCACCAACTTAACCAATACACCTTACTCCGATTTATTAGGCGCGATTATGCCCAGCAGGTGGATTGCTGCTGGCTTTCAGGTGACACTTTAAAAATACGCGACTTTATATTTGCTTTAGTAATCCTGGCTTTTCTTGATGTAATTTATAGATCAATTCACCAAACAAGGTATTGGCCCAAGCAAACCATTTGCGGGTAAATTTGGTAGCATCATCTTTATGAAATGATTCGTGCATAAATCCTGTGCCCGCATGCGTTTGCATTAAATTTCTAACACAGTGTGTAATTTCTTTATCATCTACACTTGTGATGGCGCGTAAAATAATACTCATGGGCCAAATAGTATCGGCACCAGTGTGCGGACCTCCAATGCCTTCCCCAGCTTTTCCTTTGTAAAAGAAAGGATTGTTTTCCGATAATACCAACTTGCGTGTATTCAAATAGAGCGGATTGTTAGGCTCAATAGCGCCCAGGTATGGAAGCGATAATAAAGACGGCACATTGGCGTCATCCATCATATGAAAACTGCCATAACCATTTACTTCAAAACCAATGATTTTACCAAACTGCTGGTGTTGTATAATACCATGTTGTTTAAATGCAGCTTCTACCTGTGCTTTTAAAGCAAGTGCTCTTTTAGCAAGCGCTGGTTCATTTACTGATGACAATTGAAGTAACTCCGCCATCTTACCTAAAATATTAATCGCAAACATATTACTAGGTACTAGGTAAGGCAAGAGTGTACAATCATCACTTGGTCTAAATGTAGAAACAATTAAACCACATGGTTTTACAGGATAGCCATAACCACTTAATGGCACACCATCAGTGGCCCAAGCGGTGGTGCGCTGAAAAGTATAAGGTCCATTGCCGTTAAAGCGTTGTTGCTCGGTAAAAGTATCTAGAATTAATTTTTGTGCAGCTTTCCAATCGCTGTCAAATACAGAAGTATCCCCGGTTTGTTTATAATAACCATACGCGAGTCTTACTGGATAACATAAGCTGTCAATCTCCCATTTACGTTCATGAATACCCGGCTTCATTTTTGTAAGGTCATCTTTCCACTCACTTACTTTATTGACATCTTTATAAAATGCATTGGCATATGGATCGAGTAAAATACATTTTGTTTGCCTATTGATAACACCGGCAATGAGTGTTTGAAGCGGCTTATCATTTTTTGTGAGTGGCAAATAAGGCCATACCTGCGCCGTACTATCTCGAAGCCACATCGCATCAATATCCCCTGTAATGACATAGGTATCTGGCTTACCATTCACCATTTCAAAGTCGACAGTGGTGTCTAGTGTGTTAGGAAAACAGTTTTCAAACAACCAACCAAGCTCTTTATTAGGTAAATCTTTTTTCACTTGTTCAATAACTGCCTCAACTGCTGCGCTTTTAAAGTTCCTGTCAGCAACAGCCGGTCTATTACTCGTATAATTTTGTGTAAGTGGAGGCATTGCAAATCCGGTAGCTTTTTGAAGTAAAAAACCCATGCCCAATAGCGAAGACTTTTGTACAAATTGACGGCGGTTGGTCATATAGATAGTATTGAAATTATTTTAATTGAAAAGATACTGAATTTTCAACTGCGGCATTCGTGCCAATATAAACTTGAAAACTTCCTTTCTCACTTAAATGTTTTAGATCTGCATTGTAAAAACGAAGTAGGTTTTCATCAATAGTGAAAGATACGGTTTTGCTTTCCCCTTTTTTCAAAAAAACTTTTTGAAAACCTTTTAATTCTTTTAAAGGTCTTGTAATACTTGCAACATCGTCTTTGATATACAACTGCACTACTTCTTCACCATCATAATTACCCGCATTGGTAAGGGTAATAGACGCCGTAATTGCTTTGCCGGCAGTAAGCGTTGGAGCAGACAAAACAGGCTTCCCATAACTAAACGTAGTATAGCTTAATCCATATCCAAAAGGTAATAGCGGTGAATTTTCTACGTCTAAATAATTGGATCTGTACTTTCCAAAAGCATCGCCACCATTGGGTCTACCGGTATTGCGGACACTATAATAAATAGGTATTTGACCTACATTACGCGGAAAACTCATGGTTAATTTACCGGCCGGATTATAATCGCCATATAATACAGAAGCTACCGCGTTACCTGCTTCGGTACCAGCATGCCAAACATCTAATACAGCCGTTGCGGATTTTAATTCATTGGCAATTGTTAGTGGCCTGCCATTCATAAGTACAAGTACAAGAGGCTTACCCGTTTTGGATAAGGCTTCAATTAATTTTTGTTGACTCGCTGGAATATCTAAACTAGTTCTACTCGCTGCTTCACCACTCATTTCACTGGCTTCTCCCACTACGGCAACAATAACATCTGATGCAGCAGCAACGGCTAACGCTTCTGTGAGTAATTCTTGAGGCGTTCTAGTATCAATTGAAATTTTTTCACCAAACACATTAATTTTTGCAGCAAAGGCAGGATCATCAGAAAGGTTAGCACCCTTTGCATACATTATTTTAGAACCAATGCCAGGGCGGTTATTAAAGCCTTCTAAAACAGCAACCGCTTGCTTGGCATCAGCATTGATAGACCAGGTGCCAGGCATGTTTGAACGGTCATTAGCAAGTGGTCCAATAAGTGCAATTTTTTGACCCTGCTTTAATGGCAATACTTGATTGTCATTTTTTAAGAGCACAAAAGAATGCATGGCAGCCTCTTTTGCAAAGGCGCGTTTGTCGGCACTTAATATTTCCGAAGCTCTTTCTTGTTTGAGGTATTTAAATGGATCTTCAAATAATCCTAAATCATATTTTGCTTCCAGTATTCTTTTGCAAGCTGCATCAATTGCAGCCATCGACACTTTTCCAGCTTGTAATGATTTTTGCAGCGTATTTAAAAAACCTTCACTCACCATATCCATATCCAGTCCTGCATTTAACGAAAGTGCCGATACAGCAGCAGTATCACCTATACCATGATTGATCATTTCGGTAACAGAAGTATAATCAGAAACGACAAAACCTTTAAAGCCCCACTGATTTCTTAAAACATTTGTAAGCAACCATTTATTGCCAGAAGCAGGAACACCATCTACATCATTAAAAGAAGTCATAACGGAACCAGCCCCTGCATCTACTGCCGCTTTATAAGGCGGAAAATAATCGTTGTACATTTTGAGCTTGCTCATGTCTACGCTATTATAATCTCTACCCCCTTCTGGCGCACCATAGAGTGCAAAATGTTTGACACAAGAAAGTAGTGAATTGCCACTAGACAAATTAGCGTTTCCAGCACCGCCCTGATATCCAACTACCATGGCTTTTGCAATGGCACTTCCTAAAAAAGGATCTTCACCGGCGCCTTCTGCAACCCTTCCCCAGCGTGGATCACGTGCAATATCCACCATCGGAGAAAACGTCCAGTTTAATCCATCGGCAGTGGCTTCTAACGCCGCCATTTTAGCCGATTTTTCTATCATTGCTAAATCCCAACTTGCAGATAAGGCAAGTGGAATAGGAAAAGCTGTTTTATATCCATGAATAATATCGGAACCAAATAACATGGGGATACGTAGCCTCGATTCACGCACTGCTAGCTCCTGTACTTTTTTAATTTTTTCTAGACCTGCAATACCAAACATACCGCCTACTAAACCCCTTTTTATTTTTCCTTCTACATCATTGCTTACAACGGTACCTGTAACAGACCCGTCCCCCGGAATAATTAAATTAAGCTGACCCAATTTTTCTTGCAGGGTCATTTTTGTCATTAAAGACCCAATAAACTGGGACTTCGTTTGCTTTTGCGCAAAGCATGGTATTGTAGCTATCAAAAAAATGAACAGCGAAAACTTTTGTATAGAATTCAAACGCATAAAGTCATTATTATTTGACAATATTAAGAACCTTTAATGATAATTAAGTTAAATACCCACTTAACTTTACACAAAACATTCGAATGAAATTTTTTTTAATATCCTTTCTATGTATTGTAGTTGGCAAAACCAATGTTCAGGGTCAAACATCAGCCGCATACACCGCTTCGATTAAGCATTTTGACAGTTTACGTTTCAAAGCTTTAACGGAACAAAATGGATGGCTCAATTTAGCAGGCTTATACTGGCTAAAGCCAGGTGATAATAGTTTTGGAAGTGGAGCAAATAACACACTCGTTTTTAAGCATAAAAATATGCCCGCATTACTTGGAAAATTTAAAGTAGTGGGAAGCAGGGTTAGTTTTGAATTTGAAAAAGTAGTTAGTAAATTCTCAAGCGATTATTCCAAAGAGATGATTCTTTTTGATCCAGCCAGTAAAACGGATACGAGTACACAGTTTAATCAGTTTATGTGGAGTATTATTATCAGGGAAGATAAAATTGGTGTCAGATTTAGAGATTTAAAAAATCCAGCACTGGCAGCTTTTAAAGGCAATAAAAGATTTGCCATTCATGAAACATGGAATTTACCAGCAAAATTATTACCGCCTAACGCAAGTGGCCTATTTATCACCAATGTTTTAGGACAAACTAATGCAGAGGATTATGCGGGTAAAATAAGTTTTGAGTATCAAGGAAAAAATTATGTACTAGACGCTATTAGCGAAGGCCCTGGCGATTTGTTTGTGATTTTTGGCGATGCTACCAATGGCATTAATACCTACCATACGGGAAGATTTATGTATGTGCCTAGGCCAGATAGTAATGGTAATACCTATATTGATTTCAACAAAGCATTTAACCCGCCTTGTGCTTATACTGCATTTGCAACCTGTCCCATACCGCCCAAACAAAACATACTGCCTTTTAAGGTTACAGCAGGCGAGTTATCAGATAAACATAAATAACGCATTCAAATACATGCATAAAAAAAGGGCGAACCGTGGTTCGCCCTTTTTTACAAAAACTATGCTATTACTTTTTAGTAAATGAATAAGTATAATATCCACCATTAGAAAGGTTAAGTACAACATCGTATGTACCTGCCTTAAATGAAAGGTTGTCACCATTGAATTCAAGTACACCATCTCCACCACTATCACCAAGGTTTACATCCCAAGAGCTGTTAAATCTAAACTTAAGTTCAGAATCTGAAGCAAGTGTGAAAGTAGTTTTCCAAACCTTAGCACCACTATCATAAGTAAGCGCCACGTCAGGATTTCCACCCCATCCACTAAATCCTCCAACAATACCAACACCAGTTACTAAGTAATTAGACCAAGTACTATTTTTAGTATTGGCTCTTACTAAATAGTAACCACCTGCTGCAACGCTTAAGTTACCACCGCTTGTGCTAATGGTTGTAGCTGTTCCACCATAGTTGTTACCATTCCAATCTGGTTGGCTTGTAAATTTAAATTCAGAACCAGAAGTACCAAAGTCTACAAAACCGTGGAAGTCTTCGTCATTTTTAATAGAGCCTAGTGAAGGTGCTTTATCTGGAGACCAACCTTGGTAACCACCCGCTACAAATAGCATTCCAAAAGGAA
>JACCDP010062059.1_pt1 | contig 14665 bp, 17 predicted proteins | sample 7445841 | NCBI WGS metagenome assembly JACCDP01 (sample SAMN15323441, study PRJNA562643) | freshwater metagenome | isolation source: river surface water | place: USA:Blue River Watershed | collected 2017-08-17 | reverse complement strand
ATTAATTCACATAATTCGTTTAACAAATTTTAATCGGAGAAATTTTATTTCCATTATCATAATGACTTAATTTGTCATTTTTATGAAATATTTTTCTTTGAGGTATGTATTATAGTGTCAAAATGAAATTTTTATTTTGGTTGAGAAAGAACAGGAAAAATTCTAAAATGGAATCTCCAATTTATTGTAGGATTGAATTAGATAATTGTTTAATAGGAGATAGATCAACAGGAATCTATGTAATAGATGAGCAATGGAATAGTAAAAAACAGGAAATAATCGATAATCCATTTTTACAATCAAAATTAGAAGAATTTAGATTAATGCTTAAAAAGAATCACCTAAAGTATGAGTTAACAGGTGAATCCATAAATGTAAATAAGTTATTGAATAAGATAAACAATCCTAATAAAGATCAGCTATCGAATTTGGCAATAACAGAAATCACGTTACTTTCATTAATTGAGGAATATAAAATTTTTAAGAGTAGAAAAATAAAGAGGAATACTTTTGATACTTACGAAGTGGCCATTAGGCATATCAGAGCTTATTTAAGTTCAATAGATAAATTGAAAATACTCCCTAAGGAATTTAACGAAGAATTAGCATATTCATATTTTGAATGGTTAGTGGGTGAAAATAATAACTTTGAAAATAATTATAGTAGAAGGTTGGTTTTATTCTTGAAATCAGCATTAGATTATGGAAAAAAGAAGTTAGTAATAGTGTCCAATCCTATAGCTGAAATAGAAATTAAGAAAACAAAATGTGACCATGTAGTACATTTAACATTAGAGGAACTTAATAGAATCGAAAATTTTAAATTCGCAAGTGAGCACTTACAAAAGTGTGCAGACTTGTTTTTGTTTCAATGTTATACTGGATTGGATTATGGGGATTTAAATTCAATAAAAATCAGTAATGTTTGTGCCGAGGAATTTCTTAATTTTATTTCCAAGCCAAGAAATAAAACAAAAAAAACAGCTATAATCCCTATTACTGCTAAAGTTCGAGATATTTGGGAAAAGTACAGTTATAATTTACCTAAATTTGCTAATGCTACATTAAATAAAGCTCTTAAGCAAATTGCTTTATTCACAAATATTAAAAAGAGAGTTACAACTCACATTGGTAGAAAAACTTTTGCAATGATAGCAATAAATTATTATGGTATTTCATTAACGGCAGTTAGTAAAATGCTCGGTCATGGAAGCATAAGAACTACTGAAGATTTTTATGCAAAAGCGACTAAAGAATCAATTGTAAATGAATTTTCAAGATTAAATTTAATAACCTGTGAAATCAACCATAGTATTGAAAATAGGCAACAGCATAATGTGGGGCGTTTAGAACAGGCTAAACCACCCAAAACAGTCTATGAGAAAAGAGCCTGAAAACCTTCTAACTTAGCTGCATATAAAGAACAATAAAACTTCATGTATTCCTATCATAACCGGATTAAACAACGAATAAAAAACAGGGAGTTAACTTCGTATGAATATGTGGAAAGTTACAATGGCATAAGCCCCTGCCTATTGCTGTATTTTGAGACAGAACCAAAAGTTCGCCCGATAAGAAAACACAGATTTAAAGAATACGAGGAATTGCTGAATCAGAGCCTGTAATTCCCGGTCATCACCTCTGTTTTAATTTTACCTTTAGAGGCTTTATGGTTGACAGACACCGCAGATTTTACAGACTTCGTGAACCACTTGTGTTTTTTAGTGTAAGCGCATAACATATCGCTGGGGTAGGAACTCAACAAAAACTTCCCTTTAATTTTACTGAGGGTTTTGAGTAAGGATTCAAAATCTTTAATTGTATAACCGCTGTAATGACCGCAGTCGCTGTTATAATAAGGGGGATCAACATAAAAGAAAGAAGTAGAGCTATCCCTTGTTTCAATGACCCTAATAGCATCATTACATTCCAATTGTACCAGCTCCATTCTCTTATGTAAATCACTCGTAAAAATCTGCCTTTTAGCAGCTACTTTTCTTGAAGTAGAATTTTTCTTTACATCATAACCCCATGCGCCGTTTAATTTGCTGCAAAAGGATTGTGCCGCAAGCACCCAGATAGCCCAGGCTCTTTGAACGGGATTAAAAAACTCCGGGGTACTGTTAATCAATACCGCCTGTGCATGAGCGGTTCTGGCGTGTAGAGTTGCTCTGATCTCTTTTTGCAATTCATTAAACTGAAGCTGCAGCACCCGGTAAAAATTCATCAGCTCATGATTAACATCATTAATCACTTCCACCTCACTTACAGGTTTGGCAAAAAACAGCGCACCCCCACCAAAAAAGGGCTCGCAGTACAAATGATGTTTGGGAATTAATTCCAATAAGTGCTTCACCATCTTTTGTTTGCCGCCATAATAAGATACAGGAGTTTTCATACAGGCAAACGATCATTTAAAATACAATACCCTCACCGAAACATCAAATGCAGCCCTGTCCCAGGCAAAAGCCCTTATTTTGGCGTTTAAAAGATTCTTAACCCCTTTAATATGGAAAAATGATCCGTTGAATAATGCAATACCATTACCCTCCTGTAATAATTCTGAAGGAGACCCGCCCGGCAAATCGCCTTCAACACTACGGCTACCCACCTGATAAGCAAAAGAGGGTATACCAAAAACACTCAGGGTAGCAACCGGATTTACCTGAAATAACTCCGGAATACTCAGTTTAAGGTAACTCCCAAACAAACGAACCGACATCGGATCAACAAAAGCCTGAACAAGGGCATTGGTAGCTTCTTCCAATACTGGTATAGCAAGCACTTCTTCATTGTTGCGGATTACAAAACCCTTAGTGCCTATACAAACAGCACCATTCATATTCTCTAAATTGTTAAACATAGAACTAAAATTTTTTACACGCTCATAGGCAGCACCTTCTTAGCCCCCATCATGTATTTAAGATTAATATTGTTCCCCCTGTTTTTCTTCATTTCCACAAAATTGTTGTTGAAGGTGTTGTCCACCTTATGTACCTTCAATAAAATAGGGCTGTCATAATCCGCAGCCACTCCTCCTCTTGTACCTCCTTCACCGTTTTGCTGAAAAATCACTATCCAGATAGTATTCGGGAACTCATGGCGCAGGGAATCAAACTTTGTGGAAGGCTCACCGAGCTTTTGCCAACTATCAATCACCACCACATCAAAATCAGCGGCATGCTTCTTAATGGATTTAAGCCCTTCGGTAGCTTCCCCGGTAACAAACAGCGCCTTTTGGTTTTCTGGGCTGATGTTGCGGTCTATGGCTGCTCTGGTGTCCTTACTTTCTAAACCTCCCTGCTCAATAGAAAACAGGGCAATACGTTTACCAATAGAGACAAATGCATCAATCAGGCGCATCACAAACTCAGTCTTACCGGCGTGCGGATCACCGGTAAGCACAATACTGCATTTATACGCCTGAAGATCCTGTAAAAACTTTCCTATTTCTCCTGGCAGGCGAAAAGTATCCGGAGCTTTAATACTTTCCCGCTGATCTGCCCGGACAAACCCATCGCCCGCTAAACCATTTATTCCTGACCACTTATTTTTAAGTATATGTTTCACTCCTTCCCCTATGGCTGCCGAAAACATAGAAGGAATTAAACCCAGCCCCTCACTAATCAAAGCCTTGTATAAATCCAGGCTGTGAATAGTTACCATCAAAGCGGCTTTATCATCGGGTAAATGGGCAATAGCAAAATCTAATTGATTCCTGATATGGAGAATGACTGCTTTGTAAGGATAATTTTTATCCTGATCCAGTTTTTCAATAGTGGCCAGGATAGACCTGAACTGTTTTCGCTTAACCTTATTACTATGTAAACTCACATAGGCTTTAATAATGGCCACTTCCGGGGTATCGGTTCCGGCCAGCTCCGGAAATAAATCAGTGCCTGATTTCTTAGCCTTCAGGGTATGTAAACGCCCCTTCACCTTTTCAATAAAGGATTTGCCTTTCTCAGTTAGCAACACCGCCCCTTTAGCATTGGATTCCAGAAAATCCTTCTCCTCCAGTTTCTTAAAATGGCGTTCGGTAAACTCATCCAGCTCCCGCTCTATTCGTTTATCCGGATCATCCTTAAACTGAGTATAAAGAACATTGGCCTGCATAAAGCCTATCTCTTTGTAAGTGGGTAAGGAAAGCAAATCACGAATAGCCGCTTCAGTCCCGGACTTCACCTGATGGTTCCGTAAAACTTCCACCGCCTTAGTACCACTTCCGTTCAGGTAATTAGTTAAAGCCCGGTAAATACTTACCGTTGAAGGGACAGGGCTTAACTTAAAATGGGAAACAATCGCAGATACTTCACGGCTCAGCAAACTTTTCTGAGCGGCGAACTTTTGAATAATTTTTGGACGGCTACTGAAATACCCCTTCCATTCCTGCGCAGTAATATCCGTTAAGTTTTTTGATACCTCTGTTTTCTCTTCCGGATCGTTTTTCTGCTCTGCTCTTTTTTTCTTTTGCGATAAGGCTGCTGTTTTTTCAAGGGTATCAGCCAGAATATACCTTGCTGCCCTGCTTCCGGCCAGAATAGCCTTAAACAAAAACTTCGGATCATGTGACAACTCAGTAACTAACTTTTTAGACCAGCTTTTTAAATAGGCAGCAGAATTATTCAGGGTAAAATACGCTATATCGCATACCCCGCATAAATAAGCAGCTCCTATCTCTGCAATCAGTTCTTCAAAGGCATAAGACCTTGAGCCGAAGGAACCGCTTAAATCCCTTTTTAGCCTTTTACTATGCCCGGTACTATGCACCAGCTCATGAAACAAAGTGCTGTAATAGGCGTAATTTGATTTAAAGGCTTTCTGAGGAGGCATCTGTACAAAATCACCAGAAGGGGTATAGTAGGCTTTGTCACCTCCATGTTTAATGGGAGGGGCTTTAGGCATATTTTCAACAATGCTTTGCGCATCGGGAATAATATCAAACACCTTTTCCGAAGCAGGATCACTCGCTTTTCTGTTGATGGGTTTTACCCCTTCGGTATGTTCCAGGGGGTAAATCACATAATCTACCCAGCCAAAATATTCTTCCAAAAATTTTTCTCCATTCTTTTTTTTGCGCAGCTTTTCCCCTTTAATAAAAGCATGAACCGGAATGGCAACAGCACCTTTCTTTAATTTACCTCCCCTTTCTTGTACCTGTTTTTCAGTAAGAAAATAAACATAGTTTTGTTTCAGATTTACATTCACCAGGCTAATTATCCAGGCATTAAAACCCCGGTAGGGCAGCTGACTTTCATAATTCTGCGCCCCAAAGGTTTTCCCTTTCAGCTTAAAGCCATCCTTCCAGGGTTTTCTCCAGAGCAGATCACCTTCCTTTATAGCTTCTATAATCTGCCGTGACACCTTCTTAAAAGCTGCACCGGGCTCAACAAACCCAAGCCCGGGAGTATTTCCTAAAATACCCAGACTTTCTGCCTCCTTCACCGACATCGTGTGAAGGCTTTTTTCTTCATTCAATACTTCTTTCATGGTATAGCTTAAACCCCCTTCATCAAAAACAAGCCCCTGAACTACGCCCCAAAACCCGATTGAGGGCTGAACCTGGGGTGCTGTGGTGTTTAAGCCCCTTCTCCGGGCCAAAAACGCCGTTTTATTGTTTTTGAGCGATAGGCAAGTAAAATTTTCAAATTCAAATGTCTGTTAATAGACTTACAAATGTCTATTAACAGACATAATTTGTATATAAAGTATTATTCAATAATTACATAAATTTAAATAACTATATCTAAATCTTTTTAGGAATTAACATTGTCATATTTAATACACTATAAATAACTGACAATAATAAACTATTATATTATTCATACATTTAAAAGTCTACGCATAGACTAAATCATTCTAATTTTTTCCAAATTTAACCGGGAACAAAAGCCGGATGGCCGTTTTATGCTGCAAAAGATCGTAAGAGAGCCCGTAAGCCCGTTTTTTAGCATCTATAAGCAGGAGTTCGGGACTAAAACCAAAGGAATTTTGATTGCCGTTGACAGAGAACCCTGCAAAAAGCATGGTTTTCCCCTTTCCTTCCTCCCTTGCGGGGTAAATGATCCTTTCCTCCAGGTGCCGCTTACAATTTAAGCGCATACTATCGGAGAGCAATTTATTTTCAGCCACTTTACAAAACAGGATCACCACATGATTACTGTCTTTGAGGGTATCCACATAAGTAAACTGAGTGTAAAAGCGTTTGATTATAGCGGCGGTGTCTACCCTTTGTGGGGCAGGGATTTTAATACTGTCCAGCACCCGGAGCGTATTTGTGCTGTGCAAACTGTACCAATGATTAAAATAATGATGAAATACCTTTGTTTCACCGGGCAGAAAGGTATTTTCATTTTTTTGCCTTTCGATTTTTCCAGACAGCCATTTCAGGCTCCATAACCAGATAAACAAAAATAGTAGGCATAGGCCAAAGATGCGCCAAAATTGAACATTCATAGTGATTTGGATTTTGAGTTATTAAAATAATTGGTGATTTGTTTACGCTTAAAAAAAACCAGGGCAGCAAGGCCTAAAAAAAAAACGAGCCACCAATGGCTGCTTTATTTTCGCTTACGATTTCCAGAAAGCCAGGTACACGGTTAGCGGCTACTACATAACCTCCGGTGGGGTCAGCCCCTGTTTTATTCCAGCCCCTGTTAGCCTGAAACACCGCATTTAAACTGTCTTTTAAATTGGAAAAATCATTGATGCCGGTTGAATTATATCGGCTTAAAATGCCTTTGCTTCTGGCTGTTTCAAACTCACGCAGGAAAAAATCAATCAATATATCCGCAGCAACCGTAACGGTATTGGCTAAATCAGGGTTATTGACCAGATCTAAACCAATACGTTTGCCCACACTCAGGTAATTATCCTTAAAGGTGAGCTGATTAAAACCCCTGCCTCTGTATTTAAATCCTTCATGGCCTGCATTGCCATATTTACCTCCATAGACTAAGTTAAAGAAGGCTTCATCGTTTTGTTTAAGTACATTCAGTTTGGCATCGCTCAGGTTGCGGGTAACAGAAAATATTCTCCGGATATGGTTATTATCCGTTTTGCGGTAGCCTTTTTCACTTTGGGGGATAAAAGCACTTTCTTTGGAGGCAATGGCTAAAATAGCTGCCTGACTGTATTTATTGGTAATTCCTTTTTGCTTCATGCGTTCCAGAATGACCTTAATATTGACCTTTTGTACAGGACTTAATTTTTTAAAATAATCTTCCATAGCTTATAATAATTGATAGCTGTTTCCAGAAATACCTTTCAACACCGGTGTAACTGTTCTCCACTCCCTGGCATCTGACCAGGCCAGCACCTTTTTACCGGAAGGGTGAAGAAATTCAATTTGTACAGCAGCAAAAACTTTTCTGGTGCGTATATAGGGGGTGAAAAACTTTTTCCAGTCATCCCTTAGTTTCAGATCCGAATAGGGCACCTCCATAAACTTACTTACCCTGAATAATGCCGCCGAAGGTTTTAACTGTATGGGGTTTTCACCTGTAGCGACCTGCTGGGGGTTTGCATAAAGGGCAATACTTTTTTTAGTACCAGGAGGAAAACGAATCAAATCCCCGTAGCCAATATTCCAGACGATGCGGTCATCTATGATAGCAATTAAGCTGCCAGGAGTTTTATTAATGGTTGTTTGTTTGGTGGTGGTCAACTGTGTACCGCTACCGATATGGCTTTGTTCATCATCCGATAACCTTCTTCCTCCGGTAGATAAGTAATACAGTTCCCTCACCTTTGCCATATCTGCTTTACTCATGGCTGCCTGCTGCATCACCATCCGGTACTTGCTGTCTGACACAGGAGTTTCCCCAAATATGTTTTTAAGTTGCAGGGCAATTTGTCCTTCCGGGGTATCGAGTTCTTTTTCTGCCTGTCCTTTTTTGAGTTGGGCAAAATAGTCTCCTACTTTCTTCACCAGCAGCAGACCCCCTCCGGCCATTAAAGCCATCAGGGCGAGGCTGCCCGTACCCGTTCCAATAAAACCAATGGACTTATGATTACTGTCAGGCATTTAGATCAGGGTTTTAATAAATGGATTAGATTTTAAGGATTCGAACTTCTCATTGACATTTTTCTTTTTAGACAAATCGGCTATATACAGCAAATTGTCTTTATTAAAATGTTCGGCAATGCTTTGCAGGGCTGTCTTCAAACGCATGATCTCTGCGGGGTTTTCGGTGTTAAGGGTTATAGTGATCTGAGCCATAAAAAGGAAATTGAAAAAACAAAAACTTACTTCGTGTCAGGATAAAACTGTTTGTATAAAGCAGCGAGACTTTCCGGGTGATTACCTAAATATTCCAATACCATTGCCAGCGTGCCTACAATCTCGGCAGGCTTCTCTGCCAGGTATTCATTCACATGCTCCAGGAGTGCCTGGGCATCAGGATCACTGTGTTTACTCATGCCCGATAAATCCCCTTCCCTTGCCGGAGCTACATGCAATGCTTTAGCCATTGGGTGATTGGGAACAAGACCCGCTATAAACTGCCAGGCCTCCGGGGGCATGGTTTTAATGTCCTCCATAATACCGGAGAGCCCTGCTTTTTGTTTGGTAGTAACATCAAAGAGCTTTTGCTGGTATTCCAGCTCCAGTTTATCTTTCTGAACCGTGTTATCCCGGTTCAGCTTTAAGTTCTCGTTGTAATATTCATCGCAGCGTTTTTCTAACTCTTTAATGCGGTTTTTCTGTTCATCCACCTTTTCCGTTAAATAGCGGTTCTCTGTTTTCAGGGTAGCATTTTCTATTTCGGTTTTAAGGTTTTCCATAGGTTTTAACTTTACTGCTGGCGGTGCTATTCCCTGAATAACAGGAGGCTGGCTGGCAGAAACAATTTGAACAGGCTTTGAGGCTTGAGCCGTTGTTGATGCATCAACAACGGTAGCCCCTTTATCAACAACGGCGGGCAACTGAAGCAAAAAAAAACCTTTGCGTAAAAAGGAGCTTCCGTTTTTGGCAAATAACTGCACTCCTAATTCCTGAGTAGCATTGGCCTTGCCCACCTTTTCAAAATAATGCTCCAGGCTTCCGGTCAGGGCTTCTGCTTCAGCAATGGTTTTCTTTCCAAACATGCCCTGTTTGTCGGTCAAACACACCTCAAACCAAAACTTGCCTTCCCGTATCTGATCGCAGAGGTTTTTTAAATTAGTCAGCATGGCCTCCCGGATTATCCGCCTTATTTTTATCCTCTTCTTTTAGTTCAGTTTTGCTTCTGATCCTATTCACCAGGTTCAGAAAGGCTCTTTTATCCAAAGGAAGGCCGGTTAAGCGACTGAGGTTTTCCATGTTCGACCAAAACTCTACCGATAGAATAATAAAGGCCACGAGTTTTGTTAAAGGAAAAGGAATAAACTCCGTAAAGAGTGCTTCAAAATGAAAGGCCAGGACTATGGCCAGCAGGTAAAAGAAAAGGTCAAAAAACTTTTTTTGCATTCTTTTACTTTCTACCCAGCCAAAACCTTTGATACCTGATTTTACAGCCGTTCTCCAGCTGGCCAACATCCCCGTTACAAAATCAACAAAAGAAAACAGTATTGCTGATAGTAGCAGGGGATGTATGGGCATCATCCAGGCCACCCAGGCAATGAGTATTTTTTTGAGGTGTTTTTTTAAGAAAAGCCCTGCGCTGTTTAAAAGATGATTCATAAAATTATTGTGTTGAAACGGCGGTGTTAATGGAGCTGTCCCGGAACTCTTCAAAATCACCCTCCCATTTTATTTTTACATTATTGGCAATTGCTAATGCGGTGTAATTGGGAAAACTAAAGGATTGTTGAGGCAACAAAATCACCGATTCCCACAAATACACCTTTGCAGTTCCGGTGTTTACCACTGCCCAGGTTAAGCTACCTTCCGTTATCAGGGTTTTAGTGTCCCCGGCATAATGCTCAGGAATCACATTTACCCGGTTGCCAGGAGCGGGCAGGTACTTTAAAAGAATCAGTTCTTTGCGCAGCGCCATATTTACTCGTTATTATCTAATAACAACATCACATCAAAATCCATTGCTGCCTGATTCGCCGTAAAGTTCTGCACCGAAATGGTGATCCTGCCTCCGTTGGCTTTAAAGGGAGTATCCTTAAAAAAACGCCTGGTAATTTCCACCGATTTTTCAACTTCAAAATGCTTTATGGGAGCAGGGTCACTCACAGGTGTTCCATTGGTATCGTTAATGCCCACCCTTAAATAATCTGTTCCGTTGTTACGGATAATATAAAAGCCCCTGCAGGTTTTATAGCCTGGTGTTAAGGTGATGGGAAAGTTCCGTGTTCCGGGCTGTGTTCCTGCAGGAAGATTAATGCTTTCTGTTTGTGTTTTTGCCATAAGTAAAAAATGAAAAATGATATGGAAATGAATATGGAAAAAGCAGGTAAAAGGGCTTTGTAAAAAACCCTTTTACAAAATGCTTACACCCGGTCGGCAATCATTACTCCAATGATGCGCACCTCTATAAAGTGCTGACCTGCGGGTGCGCCCAGGGTGTCTTCCGCAAATTCCAGCTGGGCTTTAATGGCTTTATTGGAATCAATTAATTTAGGAGTGCTTAACAATACCGCATTTTCATCATTCGCTTCCACGCCATAATCAGCGTAGGCATTGGCGAAAAACTTTTTGGTGCGTGCGTTTAACAGGGGCTTATCCTGTACTAAGAGCTTAAATTCCGAATTAACTAACTTAACCGGCAGGTTGTTCAGGTATTCGCTGGAGGCATAACGAAGTTCAGAAGCAATGGGAGCGATCTGTGCATTACTAAAGCCATAGGAAAGGCCAATACAAACCACAGCCATATAACTACCCTGTAAGGGTAATTTACCTTTGTCAAGGTTGGTAACTCCTACCTTTTTATCATCGGTGGGTTGAATGAGGTCTATGATTCCGGCAAAGCCAGCTACCTTTTTACGGATATAAAAGTCTGCGGTAATAAATTCCTTCCGGCCTTCCCGGATGGCATTTTGTGTTTCGCTGTCCATGCGGGCAAGTACTTCTGGTTGTTTAAGAAACTCTGCGCCTCTTTCTAAGATGTTTTTTGATAAGGTTTGCATACAATTAAATTAAAAATGAATAAAAGGAGTTTTGATCTTGTCGTTTTATTACAGGAAACGAAAACCTGTTTTATAAAAGATTTAAAGAGCCTATGCCGTTGCTCACGTCGGTGTAAGGAGTGAATCCATCTCCGGAAACAACATCGTCCAGGTTTATTCCGTTTACATCCTCATCAGCTCCATACATGAGGGGGTCTGCATCCAGGCTTCCGAGGGAGGGCAGAAAATCACGGATTCTGGCCTTCAGGTTTTCAGGAATCAGGCCGCTTAATCCGGCTGCTCCGCTGTTACCTGGGGTACTCACTTCTTTTACTAAGGAATTGGCTAATTTGATGGAGCCATAAACACCTGCCCCCAGAAAAAGAAGTTTTAAAGCGGGGTTCTTCATTTTCATGGCTCCAATAATACCTCCTGCAGCAATTGCCCCGTTCACAGCCGGGCTGTTAGCCAGTTCGGGTTTTGTTTTACCCAGCATTTTTACTGCGATATGTGCGCCAATGATGCCACCTGAAACAAGCCCGGTTACTTTACCGAAGGCTATCAGGTTATCTTTGTTGATGGGGCTTTCTCCCTCTTTGATGATCGTTGCCATTTTATGTTTGATTTTTATTTTTCTTTATTCCTTTACTATTCTTTTTCCACCTGCTTTTCAAATTAGCACTTGCTTAACTTTTCAAGTCCTTATTTGTTTTTTTTCAATGAAGAACCCGTTCCGGTATTAGCATTGTTTTCAATACTTCCTCCGGTATTGATATTGCCGGGATTAGTGCTAACGCTAACACCACCAGAATTGCCTCCGGGGTTTGGGTTATTGTTCCCGGTAATTATGTTACCGGAATTGCCTCCGGATGAACCGGTGTTGTTTCCACCGGAATTTGGATTTTCGTTGCCGGTAACACTCCCTGAATTTCCCCCTGGTGGCAGAACATCGGGAATGACATCTGTTCTTGTTTTCAGGTATAGACCAATGGCCGTGTTATGATCGGCATAAGCGGAGAATCCCTGTAAGGCTTCTCTGGGCAGCTTTATTGGCCTGGTACCCAAAGCCCGGAAGTCCTCTAAAATCCTTCTGTTTTCGGTTCTGTTCATTATTGTAGCTGAATTGATTTAAGGTGTTTTACTGCTTTACTTTTTAGGCTCCTGCTTCTTTTTCTTTTTCTCATCTTTTTTCCCTGAGTAATTCCGCTGATGCTATGGCTGTTTGCAGAACCCTGTTTTTTAGTACTCAATAACACTAAAGCTGCAGCAGCGGCAATGCCCAATAATAAACCGGTGGAACCAGCGGCAGCACTTGTTGAAGTATTTGCCGGCCTCACTGAGGCTGCGTTATCAGCATGAGTGTTTGCGTTATCAGCAGCATCTTCTTTTACAGATTGATTCGCAGCAGAACTTTGGCTTTCCACATTGGATGAAGCAGAAGAACTGCCCGAACTACTTTGTGTAGTGAATGGCCTGGTAGTACTATTGGCTGAATTTCCCGGATTATCACTCTCCGGTTCATCTGTATTTACATCGCCAGAACTATTTGCCTTTGCAGTGCTTGCCGGGTTGTCCGGATTTTCTTCATCCGCTGGGCTTTCGTCTTTGCCTGTTCTTTGTTTGAAGAGTTTATTGGCAAAATTGAGGATGGGGATGAGTAATGATAATGCCGCAGTGATACTGGCTTCGGCAACTACCCCTAAGCCTTTAACACTTTTAGATTTTAGTTGTTGTTTGCGGGGACGTTTGGCAATCATGGCTCCCCTTCCTGAAACAATGACCTTTTTTATATTATCCGCTTTCCCCTGAATCTTTACAAAGCGGTTTTCTAATTCGTTTTTCAGTTTAAGGGAATCGCTGTATTCTCCGGTGCTGACACCAAATTTAGCTGCCTCGCTATAGGGAAAATATGCCCAATAGGCACGGCTGGCCAGCCTCCCGAAATTGGTTTTCATGGCCAATAAATATCCTGCTCTGATAGCTATAACTGCCGGATTGTATTTTATGGCTGTTCTGGCTACTTTCTTTACAGCTTTAAGGGCATTGCCACCAACTCTTTTAATTCCTTTACCCGCTTTACCTGCAGCACTTTTAGCAATTGCTTTTACGGCTCTGGTGCTGTTTTTAATTTTGGTAAACACTCCTGTTTTTTTTACTGGTTTGCTTACACCGGTTACTTTTTTGCGCAGCGAAATTTTACCTAAGCCCTCCAATTGCACAGGGTCATCTATGGCATTGATTATCCCGGCTAATTCCTCATCTGTACCGTGTATTAAATCACCCAGGCCCTGTAAGTATGGCTGTAAAGCGTTTTCTTCCATGCCTGATAGTTTATCTAAGGTGGCTTCACGGCTTGTTTCATTGTCCCAGGCTCCGATTAACTCATCATACATACCGGCCAGAATCTGGGGCTGATAAATTTTTCTGAATTTATGGGGATGCTTGCGGATTTGGTTGCGGGTATTTACCAGGTGTTGTTTTTTGCGGCGCAAATAACCCTGGTACAAAGCCCTGCCGTCCAGTAGCTCAGAGCCTTCGCCCAGGCCATTAAACTCAGTTCCCAATAGGGGCATAGTAGTTATGCCATTTAAAAAGTGAATGGGCATTCCGTTCATGTATCTGTCTTTTTTAAAGGTTATTCCCGGCGCTTCTTTGTTAAAGCTGCTGACTACGGGATCAATCACTATGTAATTATCCGGCCTGTTCATATCTGCCTTAATAAGCAATGGCACTACAACATATATGTGCTGGTAATATTCACGGCCATACATTTTTACTATCCTCAGGTAATGGGGAATGTTTAAATTGGTGAGTATAGAGCTTACTGAAATCGTAAAACAATCGCAGTCAATACCAGACCTGCGGTCTTTCCATGCCCTCGATGGCCTTCTTAATTCTTCAATACCTGAACGGTCTATGGAGTACTGATAGTGCCTGTAACAGAAATCGTAAATGTTGCGGCAGGTCTCTGTCAGGGTTTTTCCTTTCAATAAGGGAGCAACCTTAGCGGTGTCCTGCAATGTTTTGTTAATGATTAATACACAATAGTCCACCGTATCCTGCACCGTTCCGTTATTTTCTAATAATACAGTAAAGCCGGTGGGTTTAGGGAAAAACCGGTCATAGGCAATACCAGGTTTTATGCTGCGCTTGCTTGTTGCCGTGTATCCTATGCCGGTTAGTTCCCTCATATTTGTTCTGAGGCCATTGTTGAACCCTTGTTGATTAAAGGTTACTGGCCGTTGTTGAATACAAATATTCATCAACAACAAGGGGCTACTGAGAAGGTTAAAGAACCTGAAAGAATGAAGGAAAAACTATGCAACGAAATAAGAGAATAAGAGAAGGTGAGGGCTTAAACGTGGGATATATGAAAGGAGTAAAATGCCTGAGTTTCCCCAAAACAAAAAATTCGTAAACAACAAGGTTTTATTATAAATAATGGTTTCAAGAAATACTCAAAAACGAACAAATGCCATTATTATGAAATAAATTGATTCTATTTAATCTCTAAGGGTTAATTCCCCGCAGCTTGCTGCGAATTATTCGCTTCGCAAGCATTAACAAAAGGCAATATATAAGTCGAATACTGCAGTTTTGATACCTCGCAGCTTGCTGCGAGGAGATT